>JAESFH010000129.1_pt1 | contig 57376 bp, 54 predicted proteins | sample 9269381 | NCBI WGS metagenome assembly JAESFH01 (sample SAMN14504062, study PRJNA617094) | algae metagenome | isolation source: Aphanothece sp. CMT-3BRIN-NPC111 and co-occurring heterotrophs from well... | place: USA: Clark Mountains Wilderness, California | collected 2010-04-18
AGGAGCCTAGAACCCGATCCCATCTCGAACTCGGCCGTTAAACTCCTCAGCGCCAATGGTACTGTGTCTCAAGACCCGGGAGAGTAGGTCATTGCCGGACCTGCCAAGGACAAGCACCCCTCTTTACGTTTGCCGACAGCATGACGCGGTGTCTTGACCTGGACACCGCGTTCTGTGTTGGTCGGAACCGGTTCGCATGGGCAGCCTGCTGCCCATGCTCGCAATGGCGCGGGGTGGAGCAGCCGGTCGCTCTCCCTCCCCACGTCAGGGATCACGGTTGACGCGGGGTGGAGCAGCCCGGTAGCTCGTCAGGCTCATAACCTGAAGGTCACAGGTTCAAATCCTGTCCCCGCAACCAAACACACACCACACACCACCAACGGGCACACGGGCCCAGCACCGCCCCGCAGCCAAATCAAGTGCCTGAACACGGCACAAGCAAAAGGCCGCCCCTCGAGGGCGGCTTTCGCGTTTGAGGGCCTATGGGTGCGGCGATCCTCCGACGGAACGGCCCCTCAGAGAAAGGCCTGGCGTGGGCCGACCGCGTATTGCTGGCGCACCGCCTCGCCGTCCGCCTCCACCTCCCGCAGGACAATGTCGTAGCCCCACAGATCCGCCAGATGCTGCAGGACACGACGGGTGGAGAGGGGAGGGTGGACCAACACCCGTGCTAAGGCTGTAGATGCCGAGCTGACCGGTCACAGTCTCTTAACCATGCGCTGCGATGCAGCACAACACAATTGACCGGCCGTGGAACTCCGCGCATAAGAGAATGAACGTTCATTCTCAGATGGGCCATGGATCAGGCAACCACCTCCCGCGCCGACACCGAGGCGACCGCAGAGCGGCGCGCACGCATCCTGGATGCGGCGGAGCGCTGCATCGTGCGCGCCGGCTTCCATCGCACGACCATGCAGGATGTCGCCGCCGAAGCCGGTATGAGCCCGGGCAATCTCTACCGCTATTTTCGATCGAAGGACATGATCGTCGCTGGGCTCGCCGAGCGGGATCGTGCCCAGATGGCGGCCGAGTTGTCGGCGCTGGAGAATACGGACGACTTCATCCAGGCCTTTGCGAGCCTCGGCCGCAAGCATTTCGAGGAGGAGCCGCGGGAGCGGGCGATCCTCTGCCTGCAGATCTGGGCCGAGGCGATGCGCAATCCGACCTTCGCTGCGCTGACCGGCGACTTCGAGCGCGAACTCGTCACGCGCGTCGCTCAACTGCTAAGGGCTGCCCAGGAGCGGGGTGTCGTGAGCAGGACCTCCGATCCGGAGGCGATCGCCCTGGTGATCGCCGCGCTTGCTGACGGCTTGTTCGTACGTCGCGCCATCGCGCCCGATTTCGACGCAGGGCGGGAAGTCGGCCACGTTATCAAGGTAATCGGTGCCATGCTCGACGGCACCATCGATCTGTCGAGCGACGAGACGACATGTGGGGCAGCGTCATGAAAGGCAGCCGTATCGCGGCGGCGATAATTGTTCTCGCCGCCACCGGATGGATCGCGTCCGGGCATTTTGGAGACGCGCGCACGCCGTCAGCCCCAGCGCCGATCACGGATGCAACGCTGTTCCGCGTCGCTGTTCTGCCCGTCGAGGTGAGACCTCACCAGCGCAGCATCGTGCTGTCGGGGCGCACCGAGGCCGACAAGCGGGCGACGGCCGTCGCCCGCGCAACGGGAATCGTGGTCGACCTCAGGGTCCGCCGCGGTGCGCAAGTCAAGACCGGCGACGTGATCGCCGTGCTGTCGGATGAAGCCCGCGAAGCCAATGTCGCGCAGGCGCGGGCCAAGCTCGATCACCGCCGCAGCGACTACGAAGCGAAGGTCAAGTTGATCCGGTCCGGCACCCTTCCGGTTCTGAGCCTGCCGCAGCTCGAGGCTGATCTGAGGGCTGCCGAGGCGGTGGTTGCGCAGATGGAAGCCGAGCGCAATCGTGGGGAAGTCCTCGCGCCGATCAGTGGCGTCGTCAACGAAGTCCCCGTGGAAGTTGGGCAGGCGCTGCAAGTCGGAGCGAACGTGGCGGAGGTCATTGCGCTCGACCCGATGCTGGCCGTGGTCGAAATCGCCGAGCGTCAGCTCGCCGGCGTCTCAGTCGGAGACCAGGCCGAGGTCCGCCTGGTCACCGGCCAGATCACGCAGGGGCAAGTGCGCTTCATCTCCCGCAAGGCCAGTTCCCAGACCCGGACCTATCGCGTGGAGATCGGCATTGAGAACGGGAACGGCGCCATTCCGGACGGCGTCACCGCAGAGGTGGTGCTCCGCCTCGCGCCCGTACCGGCCGCGCGGATTCCACGCTCGGCACTCACCTTCTCGGGTGACGGGAAGCTTGGCGTCCGTGCGGTCGACGCCGCAGGGAAGGTCTCCTTCGTTCCGGTCGCCATCATCGAGGACGGGCAGTCCGAGCTGTGGCTCGCCGGCATTGGACCTGATCTGCGCGTGATCGTGCAAGGCCAGGACTTCGTCAAGGAAGGCCAGCTCGTCGACCCGGTGCCGGCGCAGGGCTAGGTCATGAACAGGCTCATCGATTATGCGATTTCGCACGCGCGCCTGACGCTGGCGACCCTGGTCTTCCTGCTGGTCGCCGGCTTCTCGGCCTATCGGACAATCCCGAAAGAGGCGGAGCCGGACGTTCAGGTCCCGATCATCTACATCAACGTGACCCAGCGCGGCATCAGCCCGGAAGATTCAGAGCGGCTGATCCTGCGGCCTCTCGAGACACAGCTGAAATCCGTTGCCAATATCAAGGAGCTCCGCTCGTCGGCCTATGAGGGCGGGGGGTATGTGCTGCTCGAGTTCGAGGCGGGGTTCGACGGCTCCAAGGCGCTCGCCGACGTGCGCGCCAAGGTGGACGACGCGCGTCGCGACCTGCCCCGGGACGCGGATGAGCCGCAGGTCCGAGAGGTCAACCTGTCCCTGTTCCCGGTTCTGGTGGTCGCGCTCGGCGGAGACGTCCCGGAGCGGACGCTGCTGCGACTCGCCCGTCAGGCCAAGACAACCATCGAGCAGGTACCAGGCGTCCTCTCGGCGGAACTCCGCGGCGCCCGTGACGAGGTCGTAGAGATCATTGCGGAGCCGATGCTGCTCAAGAGCTACGGCATCTCGCTCGACGATCTCGTGCGGTCCTTTCAGGCCAGCAACAGCCTTGTCGCCGCGGGGGCTCTGGAGGGCGGGTCGGGGCGCTTCGCGGTGAAAGTGCCGGCGCTGATCGAGAACCCGGCCGATATCCTGAAATTCCCGCTCGCGGCCTCCTCGGGCGCCGCCGTGACCCTCGGCGATCTCGCCGAGGTTCGCCCGACTTTCAAGGATCCGACCTCGATTACCCGGGTCAACGGCAAGCCTTCGATTACGATCGAGGTTTCCAAGCGCACGGGTGCCAACCTCATCGAGACCGTCGACTCCACTAAAGCCGCGATCGAGGAGTTGAGGAAGACGTGGCCCGGCCCGGTCAAGGTCACGTTCACCCAGGACAAGTCGAAAGACATCCGCACGATGCTGCACGAGTTGCAGAACAGCGTCATCACGGCGGTTCTGCTCGTTATCGTCATCATGCTCTATGTGCTCGGCGGGCGGGCATCGCTCTTTATCGGCATCGCGATTCCGGGTTCCTTCCTGGCCGGCATTCTTGGGCTCCAGCTGGCGGGGCTCACGGTCAATATCGTGGTTCTGTTCTCGCTGATCCTCGCGGTCGGCATGCTGGTGGATGACGCGATCATCGTGTCGGAATACGCCGAGCGGCGGATGGCGGAGGGCATGCAGGCCCGGCAGGCTTATTCCGAGGCTGCCAAGCGCATGACCGGCCCGGTCGTGGCCGCGACCCTGACCCGTGTGGCCGCCTTCTCACCGCTGATGTTCTGGCCCGGCATCGTCGGTCAGTTCATGAAGTACATGCCCATCACCCTGATCGCGACGCTCTCGGCCTCGCTCGTGGTGGCGCTGATCTTCACACCGACCCTTGGAGCGCTCCTCGCCAAGCCGCCCAAGCAGCGGCATGACGAGCGCGCCTCCGACCGTAGTCTCTACATGCGAACGATCCACCTGGTGCTGCGGCACCCGCTCGCGACGCTGATGCTCGCCATCGCGATTCTCGTCGGCGTGGTGCAGGCCTATGGGCGCTTCGGGTCGGGGGTGGAGTTCTTTCCGAACGTGGAACCGGACTTTGCCCTGGTTCAGGTGCGGGCCCGCGGCAACCTGTCGATGACCGAGAAGGACCGGCTCGTCTCCGAGGTCGAGCGGCGGCTTCTCGGCATGCCCGAAATCGCCACGGTCTATGCCCGGGCGGGCGAGGGGCAGCGCGGTTCGAACGAGGTGACCGAGGACACGGTCGGGACGGTTCAGTTCGAGTTCGTGGACTGGCGGCAGCGGCGCACGGCCTCCGCGATCATGCAGGAGATCCGCGAGAAGACGAAGGACATCCCCGGGGCCGTGATCGAGGTCACGAAACCGGCAGCGGGCCCGCCAACGGGCAAGCCGATCACGGTGCAGATCTCTTCGCTCGATCCCGCGGCGCTCTTCCCGGCCGCTGTGAAAACCGCCGATATCCTCCGGCAGCGGGCGGACACCCGCGACGTGGACGATGGTCTGCCGCTGCCGGGGATCGACTGGACGCTCCAGATCGACAGGGCGGAGGCCGCGAAGTTCGGGACGAGCCCGGCGGCCGTCGGTACCGCGGTGCAGCTCGTCACGAACGGCGTCAAGGTCACCGAGTACCGGCCGAATGAGACCGACAAGTCGGTCGACGTACTGGTGCGGTTTCCGGAGGATCGGCGCAGCCTCGATCAACTCGATGCGCTTCGCGTCAACACGGCCGTGGGCTCCGTACCGATCTCGAACTTCGTCACCCGCGAGCCGACCAGGAAGGTGGGCCTGATCAACCGCGTCGGGGGCCAGCGGGTTGTCACGGTAACCTCGAACGTAGCCGAGGGTGTGCAGAGCGCCGCCGTTCAGCAGGCCGTGGTCGAGCAGCTGTCGCGAGCCGATCTGGGCCCGGGCGTCACGTTCAAGATGAAGGGCGAGGACGAGGAGCGCGCCAAGGCGGGCGCCTTCTTGAGCAAGGCCTTCGGAGCTGCGCTGTTCCTGATCTTCGCGATCCTGCTCGCGCAGTTCAACAAGTTCACGAGCGTGTTCATCACTCTGTCGGCGGTGGTGCTCTCCACGATCGGCGTGCTGATCGGCCTGATGGTGATGCGACAGTCCTTCGGCGTGGTGATGACCGGCATCGGCATCATCGCCAACGCGGGGGTGATCGTGAACAACAACATCGTTCTGATCGACACCTACGACCGCCTGCGCCGCGAGGGTTGGGCGGCTCGGGACGCGATCCTTGAGACCTGCCGCGAGCGGGCGCGCCCGGTGGTGCTGACCGCGGTCACCGCGATTCTCGGCGTTCTTGCCATCGCCTTCGGGATCAACATCGACTTCGTGACCCGCGCGGTCGATATCGGGGCACCCTCGACGCAGTGGTGGGTGCACCTCTCGGTCGCGATCGTCTTCGGCCTCGGCTTCGCTACGATCCTGACGCTGGTGGTCACGCCCGCCATGCTGATGGCGCTCGCGAACCTCTCGGCTTGGCGCAGGCACCGGAAGGAGCGGCGCGCGTCCCGCGGCGCCCTGGCGGGCTCACTCCAGGCAGCTCCGGCGGAATAAGGCTCCATCTCCTCGCGGTACCGCTTGATCAGCGGACTGTCTTCGATGGCGCTCCCTGGTTGACGCCAAAGGCGCAGCGAACGATGTTCGCGTCCCCTGGAGGGCTGCCGATGCCGTCGAAAACCGACACGATCCTCGCCTATACCCGCCTCGCACCGGTCATCCCTGTGGTGACGATCGAGGACGCGCGCCGGAGCATCGACCTGGCGCAGGCTCTGGTCCGCGCCGGGCTTCCGGTCGTCGAGGTGACGCTTCGGACTTCGGCTGCCCTCGATGCCATCGCGGCCATTGCCAAGGCCGTTCCCGAGGCGGTCGTGGCTGCCGGAACGGTGGTGCAGGCCTCTCAGATCGGCCAGGTCGTGGACGCAGGCGCGAAGCTTATCGTGACACCCGGGACGCCCGCGAACCTCGCGCACGCCCTCATGGCAGCACCGATTCCTGTGATGCCGGGTTGCTCGACCGCGACTGAGGCTATGGAACTGGCGGAGATCGGGTTCGAGGTCCTCAAGTTCTTCCCCGCAGAAGCGTCGGGCGGTGCGAAGTGGCTGAAAGCGATTTCCGGACCCCTGCCGCACCTGAAGTTCTGCCCCACGGGCGGTCTCGACCCGAAGAACGCCTCGGATTACCTGGCGCTTCCGAATGTCCCCTGTATCGGCGGCACCTGGATGGTGCCGCCTCAGGCGATTGCGGACGGGGACTTTGCCACTATCGAGCGCCTGTCGCGCGAGGCCGCAGCCCTGCGCTGACGTGCTGCGGCTGCGCGGCCGCTCGCTGCCCGTTCGTTGAACCAAACCGGTCCTCTCTCGTTGAGACCTTGGTCCGCCCAAGGCTGAAACCGAGGAGATGCCTATGTTCAACGCCAAAGCGCTGCTTGATGCTCTCGTGAGTGCATCCGCCCGTCCGGGGGGCCTCGGAGGTGCCATCGGGCAGATCATCAACGAGGCGGCAGGCGGGCTGCAGGACGCCACTCAGAAGGCCAGCCAGGCCCCGAGCATCGGCCAGAAAGTCGACCAGACTATCGGTCAGGTCGCCACCGGCGTCGCAAGCGGCCAGCGCCCAGGGGACCTTGCCCAGAAGGCCAAGGACGTGATGGCCAACAATCCCGGTCTTGCGGAAGCCGCCATGATCGGACTGGCGGGGCTTCTGATGGGCACGCGCAAGTCCCGCGGTATCCAGCCGAGCTTTGCGCAACTCGGCGGCCTCGCGCTCGTTGGCGGCCTCGCCTACAAGGCTTACGAGAATTTCAGGGCCGGCAAGCCGTTGATCGATCTTGGTGGTGCCGGAGGCGGCCAGGCAGGTCAGCAGGGCGGCCAGGGCGCGTCCTCGGGTTCGAGCGGAGGTGCGGGAGCGGGCCGTGACCAGCAGCGCAGCTCATCCGGCGGCGCCGCTTCGGCCGGTGGCGGGTCCTCAGGGTCGGCGGCGGGCTCGGCCGGGGCCGGCCAGTCCGGCGGCGGTGCGTCGTTCGGGGATTTCGGCATGCCGGAATCGTCGGGCTTCCATCCCGTCTCCCAGACCGAGGACGACGCGCTGCTCTATCTCCGCGCCATGGTGGCAGCGGCCTCCGCCGACGGCCAGATCGACGAGGCGGAGCGCGGCCGGATCGTGAAGGGATTGACTCAGGCCGGAATCGATCCGGAGGCGACGCGCTGGCTCGAGCGCGAAATGGCGAACCCTGCCAATGTCGAGGAGCTGTCGGCGCGGATCACCTCGCCCGAGAAGGCGGCCCAGATCTACACGGCCGCCCGCCTCGCCGTCGATCCCGATACGATCCAGGAGCGCGAGTTCCTGCGCCAGCTCGCGGAGTCGCTCGACCTCGACCAGACGCTCAAGGCCCAGATCGACAGCTCGGCAGCAGCCATCAAGGCCGGCTGAGCCGACCAGGGGTAAAGCCTCGCCTCTCCACAGGCGGAGAGGCGAGGGGATCCGTGAGACGCTCGCCTCAGGCGGCGTTGCGCCGGTTCAGGAAGTCGTTCATGCGGTCGAGAGCGCGCAGGATGTTCTCGGCCGAGTTTGCGTAGGACAGGCGGATATAGCCTTCGCCGTGGACGCCGAAGTCGGGCCCACCGATCGTGGCGATGCCCGTGTCGTCGAGCAGGGCGGAGGCGAGGGCCTTCGCCTTCCAGCCGGTCTGCTTGATGTTCGGGAACGCGTAGAACGCCCCCTTTGGCCGGATGCAGGACACGCCCGGCAGCTTGTTCAAGCCGTCGACTACGATCGCCCGGCGGCGGTCGAACTCCGCGACCATGTCGGTTACGCAGTCCTGCGGCCCGTTGAGCGCGGCAACCCCGGCCCACTGGGTCGCGGCATTGACGCAAGAATGGGAGTTCACGGCGAGCTTGCGGGCAGCGTCGTAGAGGTGCTTCGGCCAGACGGACCAGCCGAGCCGCCAGCCCGTCATGGCATAGGTCTTCGAAGCGCCGTCGAGATAGATCAGCCGGTCGCGCAGCTCCGGATATTGAAGCAGCGAGACGTGGGTCTCGCCGTCATAGGTCATGGTCCCGTAGATCTCGTCGGACAGCACCGCCACGTTCGGATGCCGGGCGAGGCCGGCCACGAGACCGTCGATCTCGGCCTTCGGGGTCACGCCGCCGGTCGGGTTGGCGGGAGAGTTCAGAATGATGAGACGGGTGCGCGGCGTGATGAGCGCAAGCGTCTCCTCGGCCGAAAAGGCGAACCCGTTCTCCTCCCGGATCGGCACTGGAATCGGCGTCGCGCCCGTGAACTCGACCATCGAGCGGTAGATCGGGAAGCCCGGATCCGGATAGAGGATCTCGGCTCCGGGCTCGCCGAACATCAGGATCGCCATGAACATGGTGACCTTGCCGCCGGGCACGATCATGACGCTCTCCGGCGAGACCTCGACCCCGAAGCGGCGGTGGAGGTCGCCCGACACTGCCTCGCGCAGGGGCAGGATGCCGGTCGCAGGTGTATAGCCGTGGTGTCCGTCGCGCAGGGCCTGGATGCCGGCCTCGACGATATGGGCCGGCGTCGGGAAATCCGGCTGGCCGATGCCGAGATTGATGATGTCGCGGCCGGAGCGGGCGAGCTCGGTCGCACGGGCGAGCACTGCGAAAGCGTTCTCTTCCCCGAGGCGGCCGAAGGCGGAGACCAGTGGGAGCATGGGCGTCCTTATCCTTGAAGGGGCAGGGCCTGGCTTTGCAGGGTCCGCCCGCCATATTGTAGGGTCATAGACCGCATCGAGAGGCCGCAAGTCAAACGTCCCGTGAGTAGCCATGCGCTCCACGCGGGGAGTGACCTTCAGGGAACCGGTTGATTTCCCTACCGCCCCCGGTCAAGAGTTCGGCCACTTCGACGGATGTCCGACGCGCCCCGAAGCCGCGTCAGGGAGGAATGAAGAATGGCCGATAAGCCGCAACGCCGCACGCCCGACCAGCTCCGCTCGCGCCTCTGGTTCGACAACCCGGACAACCCGGGCATGACCGCGCTCTACCTGGAACGCTACCTGAACTTCGGGCTGACCAGCAAAGAGCTTCAGGGCCGGAAGCCGATCATCGGCATCGCCCAGACGGGCTCCGATCTCTCGCCCTGCAACCGTCACCACCTCGAACTCGCCAAGCGCGTTCGCGACGGCATCACGGCCGCGGGCGGCGTGGCCTTCGAGTTCCCGTGCCACCCGATCCAGGAAACTGGCAAGCGGCCGACCGCCTGCCTAGACCGCAATCTCGCCTATCTCTCCCTCGTCGAGGTGCTGTACGGCTACCCGCTCGACGGCGTGGTCCTGATGACCGGGTGCGACAAGACCATGCCGGCCTGCATGATGGCGGCCGCGACCGTGAACATCCCGGCGATCGCGCTCAATGTCGGCCCCATGCTCAACGGCTGGCACGAGGGCGAGCGCACCGGCTCCGGTACGATCGTCTGGAAGGCGCGCGAGCGCCACGCAGCGGGCGACATCGACTACCAGCAGTTCATCGACATCGTGGGCTCCTCGGCCCCGTCTGTCGGCCATTGCAACACCATGGGCACCGCCTCGACCATGAATGCGCTCGCCGAAGCGCTCGGCATGTCGCTGCCCGGGTCGGCTGCCATTCCCGCTCCCTACCGCGAGCGCGGCCAGGTCGCCTATGACACCGGCAAGCGTATCGTCGACATGGTGTGGGAGGATCTGAAGCCCTCCGACATCATGACCCGCGAAGCCTTCGAGAACGCCATCGTGGCCAATGCGGCGATCGGCGGATCCACCAATGCCCCGGTCCACATCAATGCCATCGCGAAGCATATCGGCGTGCCGCTCACCAACGACGATTGGGAGCGCGTCGGCTTCGAGATCCCGCTCCTGGTCAACATGCAGCCGGCAGGCGAATATCTCGGTGAGGAATATTTCCGCGCCGGCGGCCTTCCCGCCGTGATCGCCGAGCTTATGGAAGCGGGCAAGATCCACGAGAATGCGATCACCTGCAACGGGCGCACCATCGGCGAGAACTGCCGCGGCAAGCACAGCTGGGATCGGGACGTCATCCGCCCCTACAATGAGCCGCTGCGCGAGAAAGCCGGATTCCTGAACCTGAAGGGAACGCTGTTCGACTCCGCGATCATGAAGACGAGCGTGATCAGCCAGGAGTTCCAGGAGCGGTACCTCAACAACCCGGACGATCCGAATGCCTTCGAGGGCCCGGTTGTGGTCTTCGACGGGCCGGAGGATTACCACCACCGCATCGACGATCCGTCGCTCGGCATCGACGAGCACACGATCCTGATCATGCGCGGTGCGGGCCCGATCGGATATCCGGGCGCGGCTGAGGTCGTGAACATGCAGCCCCCGGGCGAGCTCATCAAGCGGGGCGTGCTCTCGCTGCCCTGCATCGGTGACGGGCGCCAATCCGGCACCTCGGGCACGCCCTCGATCCTCAATGCCTCCCCGGAAGCTGCCGCCGGTGGCGGCCTGGCCCTGCTCCAGACGGGCGATCGCATCCGGATCGACCTCAACAAGCGCAGCGCCGACATCCTGCTCTCGCCCGAAGAGCTGGAGCGGCGCCGGGCCGATCTCGAGGCGCGTGGCGGTTTCGCCTATCCGGCGAACCAGACGCCCTGGCAGGAGATCCAACGCAGCATGGTCGACCAGCTCTCGGAGGGCATGACGCTCAAGCCGGCGGTGAAGTACCAGCGCGTCGCCCAGACCTTCGGCGTGCCGCGCGACAACCACTGACGGCCGGCTCCAAGCCCACGGGAGCTTGGCCCCCCAGCAACAAATACGGAGACGCCCCCGCCGGGGCGTCTCCGGCCCCGGGCTGCAGTTGCCCCACCGACGTTGCTCTCTTCGGATCTCCTCCGATGGCCGATCTTGCCCCCCGTCGCACCGCATTCCGCCGCTTGCACGAGAGCGGCTGTTTCGTGCTCCCGAACCCCTGGGACATCGGCACCGCACGCTACCTGCGCCATCTCGGATTCCCGGCGCTAGCCACCACGAGCTCCGGCTTCGCCTTCAGCCGCGGTCTGCCCGACACCGATTGGGCGGTGCCGCGGGATGCGATGCTCAGGCATATCGCCGAGATCGTGGCAGCGACCGACCTCCCCGTGAACGCGGATTATGAGTCCGGCTACGCCCACGAACCGGAGGGCGTCGCCGAGAACGTGGGGCTCTGCATCGAGACCGGGGTCGCAGGCCTCTCGATCGAGGATGCAACAGGGGACCGGACGAAGCCGCTTTACGAGCTGGATCTTGCCGTAGAGCGCATCCGCGCCGCCCGTGCGGCCGTCGATGCCACCGGCGGAGAGGTTGTGCTGACGGCGCGCGCCGAATGCTACCTCGTCGGACATCCCGACCCCTTGCGAGAATCCATTCGCCGGCTGCAAGCCTATGCGGAAGCGGGCGCCGATGTGCTCTATGCCCCGGGACCCCGCACCCGAGAGGATATCAGCGCTGTCGTGCAGGCGGTCGCCCCGAAGCCCGTCAACCTCCTGGTGTCCGGGCCGATCGGGCTCGATGTTTCTGACCTCGCGGCGCTCGGCGTGCGCCGCATCAGCCTCGGCTCAGGCCTTGCCCGTGCAGCCTGGGGCGGGTTCATGCGCGCTGCCGAAGCCCTGGCACAGGGGAGCTTCGCGGCGCTCGCCGAGAACCGGCCCTTTGCCGAAATCAACGACTTCTTCCGTCGGGATCAAGGGGAGCGTCCTTGACCGATCTCGCCGATTGGACACCTCGTCCGCGACCGGAGCGCCGCAGCCTGGAAGGGCAATACGTGCGCCTGGAGCCGCTGGACCCTGTGTCCCATGGCGACGATCTCTTCGCTGCGTCGAGCGGAGAGATCGCGGAGGATCTCTGGCGTTATCTCTCCGACGGGCCATACCCGGACCGGGCCTCGTTCGAGCCGTGGCTCCGCAAGGCAGCCTCCACCGAGGACCCGCTGTTCTATGCCATCGTCGACCGGTCCACCGGGCGTGCCGAAGGCCGGCTGACTTTCATGCGGATCGACACGGCGAACGGCGTGATCGAGACCGGCAACATCCTCTTCGGACCCCGCCTTGCCCGTACCCGCGGCGCCACGGAGGCGATCTACCTCCAGGCCCGGTATGCCTTCGACGAGCTCGGATATCGCCGTTTCGAGTGGAAGTGCAACGACCTCAACGCCCCCTCGAAGAGCGCGGCGCGTCGCCTCGGGTTCTCCTACGAGGGGCTGTTCCGGCAGCACATGGTGGTCAAGGGCAAGAACCGCGACACGGCCTGGTTCGCGATGCTCGACCATGAGTGGCCGGCTCGCCGCCGCGCCTTCGAGCGCTGGCTTTCAGAGGACAACTTCGATGCGGCGGGGCGGCAACGCCTCAGCCTGTCGGCGCTCAATGCTGCTTCGGTCGAGGGCGGCGGGATTCGCCTGCGCCCGGCTGGTGCAGGGGACCTCGACCTCGTCGCGGTGACGCAGCAGGGTGCCTACCGTCCCAATGCCACGCTCCTCGGCGTGGAGCCGCTGCCGCTCCGGATGGACTACTCGACGGTGCTTGGCCACTACGAAGTCTGGCTGCCCGAAGAGGCGCCGGCATCGGGAGCGCTCATCCTGGATCCGCAGCCCGACCACCTCCTCATCTGGAGTGTGGCCATTGCTCCAGATGCACAAAGGCAAGGCCTCGGCAACCGGCTGCTCGCCGCCGCCGAAGCGCGCGCCCACGATCTCGGCCTCACCACAATGCGGCTCTATACGGGCGAGAAGCTGACCTCCAACGTCGCGTGGTATCAGCGTCGCGGCTATACGATCGAACGGGTCGAAGCGCTGGATGATCGCCGGATCGTCCACATGACGAAGTTTATCTAGAAAGGGACATCATGGCGGGACGATTAGCGGGCAAGACAGCTCTGGTTACAGCGGCGGGGCAGGGGATCGGACGCGCCATCGCGGAGGCCTTCGTTGCCGAAGGCGCGAAGGTGTGGGCCACGGATCTCGATCCTGCCAAGATGCAGGGCCTCACCGGCGCGGAGCACCGCAAGCTTGATGTGCTCTCGAACGAGGGCGTCGCGGCGCTGGCGTCCGAGACCGGCCCGCTCGACATCCTCGTAAACGCCGCAGGCTACGTGCATCACGGCACCGTGCTCGAATGTTCCGACCGGGACTGGGATTTTTCCTTCGACCTCAACGTCAAGTCGATGCACCGGACCATCAAGGCCTATGTCCCGGGCATGCTGGAGCGGGGCCGCGGCTCGATCGTCAACATCGCCTCCGGCGCAGGCTCTGTCCGCGGTATCCCGAACCGCTACGTCTACGGCGCCACCAAGGCGGCCGTGATCGGGCTCACCAAGGCGGTGGCGGCGGACTACATCAAGCGCGGCATCCGCGCCAACGCGATCTGCCCAGGCACGATCCAGTCGCCATCGCTCGACGAGCGCATCGAATCGCAGGCCAAGGCGTCGGGCCAGAGCGTCGATGCCGTGCGTCAGGCCTTCGTCGACCGCCAGCCCATGGGCCGGCTGGGCACAGCCGAGGAGATCGCCTGGCTCGCGGTCTATCTAGCCTCCGACGAGGCGAGCTACACGACAGGTCAGATCCATCTGGCGGACGGCGGCTTCGCGCTCTGAGCACCTTCATGGACGGGCAGGCCTGAGGGCGCTGCCCTCCGCAACAACAGGAATTAATCGATGCATATTCTCATCCTCGGCGGCGGCGGCATGGTCGGGCGCAAGCTGGCGGAGCGCCTCGCCCGCGAGGGGGCGCTCGGCGGCCGCGCGGTCTCCAAGCTGACTCTGCACGATGTGGTGGAGCCGCAGAAGCCGGAGGGCGCTCCCTTCGAGGTCCGCACCCTTACTTCCGACTTCGCGGTGCCGGGCGAAGCTGAAAAGCTCGTGGCCGACCGCCCCGATGTGATCTTCCACCTCGCCGCCATCGTGTCAGGCGAGGCTGAGGCCGATTTCGACAAGGGCTACCGGATTAACCTTGACGGGACGCGGTACCTCTTCGACGCCGTCCGCCTCCTCGGCGACGGCTATAAGCCCCGGCTCGTCTTCACCTCCTCGATCGCCGTGTTCGGCGCGCCCTATCCGGAGGCGATCGGGGACGAGTTCTTCCTTACGCCGCTCACGAGTTACGGCACCCAGAAGGCCATCGGCGAGTTGCTCCTGTCCGATTACAGCCGCCGTGGCTTCTTCGACGGGGTCGGCATCCGCCTGCCGACGATCTGTGTGCGGCCCGGCCGACCCAACAAGGCGGCCTCCGGCTTCTTCTCCAACATCATCCGCGAGCCATTGAATGGGCAGGAGGCCGTGTTGCCGGTGTCGGATGACGTTCGCCACTGGCACGCATCCCCCCGCTCCGCGGTCGGCTTCCTGATCCACGCCGCAACGATGGACACCGAGCGTCTGGGCGCACGGCGCAATCTCTCGATGCCGGGTCTTTCCGTCACGGTGGCCGAGCAGATCGAGGCTCTGCGCCGGGTCGCGGGCGAGGGGCCTGTGTCGCGCATCCGCCGGGAGCCCGATCCGGCAATCATCCGGATGGTCGCGGGCTGGCCGCGGAACTTCGACACCAAACGGGCCGAGAGCCTCGGCTTCAAGGCGGAGTCGTCCTTCGACGAGATCATCCGCATCCACATCGATGATGAACTCGGAGGCAAGTTCGCCGCCTGAAATGGAGAGGAGCAGCAGATGGGATGCTGCTCCTCTCGCTTGCTCCCGGATCTCGGACGGGCGCGCCCTAGGCTCTTAATTACCGCTTCCAGGGTGTCTCGGGGACGGGAGAGATCGGCCCCTTGCCGGCGAACCACGAAACCAGGTTGTCGGCGACGAGTTGCCCCATGGCGTTGCGGGTGTGCGTGGAAGCGGACCCCACATGCGGCAGGAGCACCACATGCTCCAAGTCGATCAATTCCTGCGGCACCTGCGGCTCGTGCTCGAACACGTCGAGACCGGCGGTGAGGATCGTACCGGAGCGCAGAGCCTCGATCAGCGCCGGCTCGTCCACGACCGTCCCGCGGGCCACATTGATGAGAATCCCGTTTGGTCCCAGGGCCTTCAGGACGTCCGCATTGACAACGCGATAGGTCGATGAGCCACCTGGAATGATTACGATCAGGATGTCGACGGCCTCTGCGAGGCCGATGAGCGTGGGGTAATACGGATAAGGCGCGTCCGCCTGCTGGGATCGTCCGTGATAGGCAACCGTAATCCCGAAAGCCTCAAGCCTTTGTGCAATGGTCCTGCCGATGCGACCAAGACCCAAAATCCCCGCCTTCCGGCCCCGCAGCGACGAGGTGAGCGGGAAGGGCTTCTCGAGCCAGCGTCCCGCACGGAGGTACCTGTCGGCCTGGGGGATCTGGCGCACGGCAGCGAGCAGCAATCCCATGGCCGTGTCGGCGACCTCGTCGTTGAGGACGTCCGGCGTATTGGTCACGACGATCCCGCGCTTGGCCGCTTCGGCGACGTCCACGTTGTCGTAGCCGACACCGAAATTCGCGACGAGTTCGAGGTTCGGCAGGGCATCCATCAAAGTCGCATTGAAGGGGCCGTGGCCGCCGTTCGTGGCAACACCACGGATGCGAGGGCCGACCTCACGCAGGAACGCGGCCTGATCGGGCACCTCGGACAGCACGTGAAGGTTAGTCTCGCGGCGCAGCGTCTCGGCCACCGCAGCTTGCATTGGCCCGGTCATCAATACTTCGGGTTTCGCCATGGCGGATGTCTCCCCGTTTTTCCTGTTCGCTCTCTAGAGCGGCTTGCGCTTCGGCGAAACCCGCTCGCGTCATGTGCCGCCATCGGCCTCCCGATGGCAAGCCTGTCCGCCGCTTTCTATTCCGGAGTGCACCGGGAGACGGCGGTTTTGCGCAGAGCAAGATCGATCATTTTCGCCTCGCGTTGGAGTACCGCCTTCACGTCTGCGGGGAGGTGTCGCCAATGGCAGCCGCGGAGAGCGGCCTCAAGGGCATAGAGGGCATTCAGGTTGACCTCCCGCGGCCGCATGAACTTGATCCGGCGAAAGGCCTCGACGGCCCCCAGGGCGCGGAGGTCCGCCGCACTGCTAATCCCGGCCGCTTCGAGCCAACCCTGCGTCACCGGACCCACGCCGGGCAGCGTGCTGGCGGGGGAGGGATCCGCTCCGGCCTTCATGCTGCCACTCGGGGCTCCAACTTCCGGACCCGCTCCCGGTAGAGAAGATAGAGGCCCGATGCGACCACGACGGCACAGCCGGCCAGCGTCCAGGTGTCCGGCCAGTCGCCGAAGATGAGGTAGCCCAAGCTCAGCATCCAGACGATCTGGAAATAGATGAAGGGTGCGAGCACCGGAGCAGGTGCTCGCGCGTGAGCCAGGATGAGAAGCCAGTGCCCGAACGCGCCGAAGAACCCGACGCCGACCAGGAGCGCCCAGGTCAGCGGCAATTGCGGCGTCGACCAGACAAATGGAAGGATCGGCGTCGCGAAGGCCATGCCGACGAGACCGGAATAGACCATGGTGGTCTCCGACCGATCCGAGGCCGCGAGAATACGCGTCAGGATGTTGTAGAATGCATAGGCCACGGATCCGGCGACCGAGAGCAGTGCGGCCGGGTGCATCGTGCCGAGACCTGGACGGGTAACGATCAGCACGCCAACGAACCCGACTCCGATCGCTGCGAGGCGCCGCGGGCCGGCGCGTTCACCCAGCATGGGGCCTGAAAGGAGGGCGACGATCAACGGCGTCGCGAACAAGATCGAGAGCGTCTCGACAAGCTGCAGGTACTGCAGGGCGACGAAATTGAGCGCGGTCGAGAGAAACAGGAGCAGCGAACGGATAAGCTGCAGAACCATGCGGTTCGTCCGTAGCACTCCGGGATGCGTCGCGGGATTGATGAAGATAAACACGAAGGCGACACTGACTGCGTAGCGTGCCCACACGGTCAGCAAAGGATCCACCGTCCGGTTGAGCCACTTCGCCGAAGCATCGAGCATCGAGAAGCACAGGAGCGCTACGCACATCAGCCCGATTCCGACGAGCCGGCTGTGACGTTCCAGATTGTGCGAGGAAGGCGTTGCGGCCGCGGCCCTGGTCTCGGTCATTCCCTTCAGGCTAACGGCGCAGGTCCAGACTGGCGACCGCCAATTCTGCAGGACGCCTCTGCGTGAGAGGAAATGGTCACATGCCTATGGCGGGAGGCAGGGCCGCGGGCGAGGAGCTTGGCTAGCGGTCAGCTGAGCCGGTCAGATGCTAGCCGGGGCAGTGACAGGGATGGCGGAGCCACCTTCGGCAAGGCTGTCGAGTTCGTCCTCGGGCCCGTCGAGCCCGCTGGGGTCGCTCCCTGAGGCCTCCGCGAGATTGTGGGCCGATCGACGCAGCAGCTTGCGCAGGCGCTTTCGGTCCTTGGGATCGAAGCCCCGCAGGAGTTCGCTCTCGACCTCGTCCCACACGTGTTCGATGGCTGCGGCCTTGGCGCGGCCCTCCACGCTCAGGCGCACGCGCACCACCCGAGCGTCGCCGGGTTCGGTATAGCGTTCAACGAGCCCGAGGGCAGTCAGACGGGATACAGTCTTGGAAGCGGTTGGCGGACGCACGCGCAGGATGGAGGAGAGTTCGCCCATGGTCATGATCTCTGCGGCGGCGAGCGCCTGCAGAACCTGCTCCTGGCCCGCGAACAAGCCGAGGCCAGCGAGTTTGTCACCCATTCGGCTCCGGTGCAGCCGCGCTGCCTGGACGAGGGCCCAGCCTGCGCTTTTTGCCCCGGGATGCTTCATCTTCTCGCCCATCGGCTCACCCACGCCCCTCCATGCAGGTCCAACTGACTATGGGCGCATACGATGACGGTTCGATGACAGTCCTGCGACAGGGTCAGCAAACCACAGCAGGCAGGCGCCTCCGCAGCTTCGTAAGGAAAGCGGCCCGGGTCGCGGGTGTGGAGGAATCCATGCGGTAATGGGCAAGCCAGAATGTCCGGCAGCGCGGGGCGCAGAGTACGGAGATGCCGGTGAGCAGGATGCGGCGGCCCGGCATGCCCATCATCCACCACCACCAACGGGGGCTACCCAGCGTGGAGATCACGCCGACGACCCGGATGTTGGTCATGACCCGGGCAATCGGCCTGCCAGGCTCGGGCATTCGGAAGGTCGCATGCGGAACCCACACGCGTTCAAGCCAGCCCTTGAGCATCGCGGGCTGGCCGTACCACCACGTCGGAAAGACGAAGACGAGGGCCTCGCACCAGCGCAGGTGAGCGAGGTGCTCGGCAATTGGGAGCTCGTTCTCGCCAGGCGTATGATAGCCACGCCGTTCATCAGCCGAGAGGACAGGATTGAAGCCCATGGCGTACAGGTCGACGAGACGAACCTCGTGACCGGCCCCGCTCAGGGTTGCGATCGTCTGGTTCCGCACCGCAGCGCAGAAGCTCTCCTCGCAGGGATGAGCATAGAGGACCAGGACCCGCATCACAGCCCAGCCATCGCTTGCTCGACCCGGGTCAAAAAGGCCGAGCGTCCGGCTAGGGTCTGCCGGTTCATATCGTAGAGGGCAAGATAGCGGCTGCGCGCGGAGGGGGCCGCCAGCGTGCGCAGCATCCGCATCACCACCTTGCGCGGCGGGTCCCCAATCAGGAATGCCCGCCAGCGCGGCGCGCCATAGGTCGCGACGGCTACAAGCCGCTTGAGATGCTGCAGATTCGGCCGCACGACACCGTCCTCGATGCGGAAGCTGACACCCGGCAGGAACACGCGATCGAGAAATCCCTTCAGGATCGCCGGGAAGCCGAAGTTCCAGACTGGGTACATCAGGATCAGGGCGTCGGCCTCCTGGAGCCGCGTTACGTACCCGGCGACGGGATGACGGTTTGCGGGGATGTCGTGGTAGGCCAGGCGCTCCTCACGGGAAAGGATCGGGTCGAAGCCTTCCGCGTAGAGGTCGCAATCGTCGACCTCGTGTCCAGCCCGCCGGAGCGCCGCTACTGCGGTCCGGTGCAACGCGGCCGCATAACTCTCCGGATCAGGGTGGGCGTAGAGCACAAGGACGCGCATCTATTCCGCGGCGTCCTGCGCAAGGCCCTTGAACAGAAAGGTCCTGCCCGACCGGAAATCGTAGCTGGGATCCTCCCAGGCGATCATCTTTCCCGGGTTGAGCAGCCCCTGGGGGTCAGCCTCGCGCTTGAAAGCAAGCTGCACCTCGTCGGTCTGCTTCATTCCACCTTCCTCCAGGGTGTAGCGGTGGGGATTGAAGATCGGCGCGCCCATGTCCTCGTGGATCGCCATGATCTCCTCCAGACGCTCCTCCGACGTGAAGCGCACGAGTGGCAGGCCGAAACAGGTGACCTTGCCGTCGAAACGAACGAACTCGAGGTGCGCCGGTACCTCGTCACCGAAGCTGTCGTGGATCCGCTCCACGAGATCGACTTGGTTCGGAAAAGGGTAAAGCACCTGCAGATAGGTGATGGACGGGTCGACCCGCAGCGCCCGCAGGGTGGTGTGGTTCCAGGAGAGCTCGAAGACGGGCGGCAGGCCTTTGAGATCGGCCGCGCTCATCTGGTCCTGCCGGAACAGCACTTCGGCACCGCGGAAGCGGCGCGTGAAGGCCAGAAGTGCGTCGAGGGCGTGTGGCGCCACCATCACCATGGCGACGTGACGGTCGCGCGGGAGATACGCCTGATGCCGGAGAAAATAGTCGTGTGGGACCGGCGCGGCGACGACGGCGAGTTGCTTGATCAGCAGCCCGTCCTGCTCGCCGAGTGCGTTCGCATAGGCCGCTGCTGCCTTGAGCGTATCGAAACCGACGACGATATCGATCCAGTCGTAGGCCGGAGCCAGCGGCATCTCGACCTCGGTTATGATGCCGTTGGTCCCGTAGGCGTGCGCGACCTTGTGGAGGTCATCACCGGTGATCTCCAGCACCCGGGGCGAAGCCTCCATGGTCACGACCTTGAGCCGGATGATGTTGCCGGCATCCCGCAGCCCACCCCATTTGATCGAACCGACGCCACCGGACCCGCCTGCGATGAACCCGCCGATCGAGGCCGTGTTGTAGGTCGAAGGATGGAGACGGATCTCCTGGCCCGAATGAGGCCGCGTCTCCTTGTCGATCGCGGCTATCACCGCACCCGGTTCCGCCACCACGCGACCGGACGCGATGTGCTTCACGCGGTTGAAACCCGAGAGATCGAGCAGGATGCCGCCGGAGAGCGGCATTGCCTGCCCGTAGTTTCCGGTCCCCGTGCCCCGGGGCGTCACTGGGATGCCAAGTTCGAAGGCCGCCTGAAGCACGCGTATGACGTCGGCCTCGCTTGTCGGGCTCGCCACGATGTCGGCCGTAACGGTTTCGAGCTGGCGCTTCAGCGTGGGAGAGTACCAGTAGAAGTCTCGGCTTTTCTGCCGAACGAGCGCCGGGTTCTCCTCGGTCCTGATACCGTCGATGCGGCTCTTGAAAGCGACGATGTCGTATCGGGCGGTCATTCAAATTCTCCGAGTGTCATTCCCGGCCAGGAGCAGCCTCACCGCTGGGACGGACGGGTTAGCGCTTCATCAGTGCATCCAACTCCCGGTAATCCGGCAGCATCGTGTCGATCGGGCGACCTGCGACCAACACGGTGCGGTCTGCCTGTGGGCGCGCCAGCAATTCCGTGAGGCTGCGTGCCCGCGTGAGGATGAGATCCGCGGCGTCGCCGGCCTCAATGCGGCCGTGCCGATCGAGCCTCATGAAGTCGGCCGGTGTCGATGCAGCCGCACGGAAGGCGTCCGGGCCGCCATAGTCGAGGTGCAGGATTCGGGTGGCCTCGCGCAGGGTCTCCAGCATGTCGAGGTCGCCGTAGGCGTAGAAAGGATCCCGGGTGTTGTCGCTCGCGACCATGACGGGCACGCCCGCAGCCTCAAGTTCATGCAGCGGTGCGACGCCACGCCAGCGCGGCGTGCGGCCGGGCTGGCGGTCTTGCAGGAACATGTTGCACATGGGCAGGCTCACGACCGCCAGTCGCGCTTCGACAATGCGGTCTATCGTGCGGGCAAGATCGCGCGAAGGGTACAAGGCGAGCGAGCAGCAATGGCCGCACAGCACTCTGCCGGGGTAGCGGTTGCGGATGACCGCATCGGCCACCCGCTCCAGGGTCCGGGCCTCCGGAGCATTGCTCTCATCAACATGGAGGTCGACGTCAAGCCCCTCCGCGGCAGCCGCCTGGAGGATTCCGTCGAGCGCGCGATCGGTCCGTAGATCCGGCGCTTCACCGAGAAAGGTAACGCCGCCGAGAACTCCGTCGTGGCGCGCCGTTGCGGCGACGATCGCGCGGAACTGCCCCTCGTCGGTCAGGACCAGATCGATAGGAAAGAGCGACACGGCCTGGAGCGCAACACGCCCGCGCCAGGCATCCCGTACCTCCGCAAAGACCGGCCACGAGATCCCCGTCTGTGGGCCGATGGAATCCAGATGGGTCCGGATTGCGCCCGTGCCATGAGCGAAGGCGCAGCGCAACGAGAACTCCATGCGGGTGCGCACATCCTCGGCTGACCAGTTTATCTCGCGGTCGGCTTCGGCATTCTCGAGCGCACCCCCGAAAGTGCCGTCCGGATTGGGGCGGCGGGGCCAGATATGGCCCTTGTCGAGATGAGTGTGGACATCGACGAGCCGGGGCAATACGAGGCCGCCGTCGAGGTCGAGCGCGGGCAGATCGTCGTCGAGGGTCGCAGTCCCCGCCGGCACCACGGAGGCGATCCGCGCACCATCGATCGTGAGGTCGATCTCCGCCAGGCCCTCACGGTTACCGGCCAGGCCGCTCGCCGTCAGGAGCGAGAGAGGCGCGCGCCCGTTCGTGAGCCGGTAAGCAGGTGCATCGGGAACCTTCGCGAATCCGGTGCTCACCATCAGCGCTCCTGCCTGAGAGCGCTCTCGTGCCAGTGGCGCAGCAGCAGATGCGACAGCGCCGAGAGAGCGAGGAAGATGATGACACCCGTCATGGCGAGAAGCCCCAAGGCTGCGAAGAGGCGCGGGATGTTGAGGCGGTACTGGCTCTCGACGATGCGGTAGGCGAGACCCGATCCGGCACCGGCGGACCCGGCCGCGATCTCCGCCACGACGGCCCCGATGAGGGAGAGCCCCCCGGCGATTTTCAGGCCCGCAAGAAAATAGGGAAGCGCGGCCGGGCGGCGCAGGTACCAAAGCGCCTTCAGGCGCGAAAGGAAACGCCCTACGAAGGCTGGTGCCCATTGCGGCCGCGTGGCGCCGTAGAGGTCGAACAGCTCCAAGAGATTGCGGTCGACCGATTGCAAGCCGAGGGTGGTGTTGGAGAGGACCGGGAAGAAGGCCACGATCCAGGCGCAAGCCAGAACCGCAACATCCTGCGGCAGGTAGATCAGCAACAGCGGCGAAATCGCCACGACCGGCGTGACCTGCAGCACGACCGCATAGGGATAGAGCGAGTACTCGATCGTCCGCGATAGGCTCAGAAGGACGGCGAGCGTCACGCCACCGGCCACCGCAAGGCCGAGACCGAGGAAGGTCGTCTTGAGGGTGGTGAGGAGAGAAGCGGAGAGGATTGGCCAATCCTTGATCAGGGTCGCCCAGATCGCGCTCGGCGCCGGCAGGATATAGGGCGGCACCTGGTTGCGGGTGACGTAGGATTCCCAAAACCAGATCGAAAGTGCGAACAGCGCAAGGGGGAGGCCGATTTTGAGCACTCGGTCCCAGTCGAGCGATGCGCGGGGTTGCGCCGCTTCGAGCGGAAGGGAAGGATGGGGAGAGTTACTCATGTGGGCTCAACCCTTATGCCGAAGGTGCTCACAGGTGTTCGTCCGGCGCCATTGCGCCGTGCAGCGCATGAGAGGCCTGCCGGCAAAGCTCGGCGTAGGCTGGGCTCGACCTGAAGCTCTCGTCGCGGTCCGCGGCGTCAACCGCGATTTCGGCGACCACACGGCCGGGCCTGGCTGCCATGACGACGATGCGGGATGACAGATACACGCTCTCGTACACCGAGTGGGTGACGAACACGATCGTGCAGTCGAGCTCCCGCTGCAGCCTCAGGAGATCGTCGTTGAGTTTGAACCGGGCAATCTCGTCGAGAGCCGCGAATGGCTCGTCCATAAGGAGGAGCTTCGGTCTCAGCGACAGGGCACGGGCGATGGACACCCGCATCTTCATGCCGCCGGAGAGCTCGCGCGGATAGGCGGATTGGAACCCCGAGAGACCGACGAGCGCCAGCGCCTCCTCGAGCTGTGGCCGCGCCTCGCGCCGTGAGACGCCGCGCAGGCGCAAGGGAAGCCACACGTTGTCGAGGGCCGTGGCCCAAGGCATCAGGGTCGGCTCCTGAAACACGAACCCGACGTCGGTATGTCTCCCGTCGCTCTTCGAGTTCGGCCAGTTGACCTGTCCTGTCGTGGGCTCCGCGAGTCCGGCGATGATGCGCAGCGCCGTCGACTTGCCGCAGCCCGAAGGTCCGAGCAGCGAAACGAACTCGCCCGGCCGAATTTCGAGATCGAGCCCGGCCAGGGCCGTCGTGCCGTTGGCGAAGGTCTTGCGCACATCGCGCAGGGAAACGAGGGGAAGGTCGGGAGTCGCGAGCATCGTGCTGGGTTCACGCCCACGTCCCGGGTGGGGATAGGGCAGGGGTGCGGGGCGGGCCGCTTCGGCGTAACCTCCTCTCCCCGGCAGCAGGGAGAGGAGGGCAAAGCGCTATTTCCTCAATTCGAGGCCGACCCTCTTGTTCACGAACTGGGTCGTGTAGGCCTTCTTATAATCGAGGTTCGCTTTGAAGAGGCCCGCCTTGACCATCTTGTCAAAGAAGTCCTTCATACGCTCGTCGGTCATGGCGCCGATGCCGAGTTTCGCAGCGTCGCCGGAGTCGGCAATCCCGTATTCCTTTATCTTGGCGATCGAGAAGGCGATCTGCTCGTCGGTCATCTCGGGATTGTCCCTTTTGATGAGCTCGTTCGCTTTCTTGTTGTCACCATAGAGATAGTTGTACCAGCCGATCGCCGAGGCATCGACGAACTTCTGTACGATATCGGGCTGTTTCTCGACCATCTCACGCCGGGTCTCGACCGTGGTCGCGTAGGTCGTGAAGCCGTTGTCGGCGAGGAGGAAGGCCACAGGCTTGAAGCCGGCCGCTTTCTCGATCGCGAGCGGCTCGGATGTCACGTAGCCCTGCTGCACGGCGGTCTTGTCGGCGATGAAGGGCGCCGGGTTGAAGGTATAGGGCTTCACCTGCTCTTCCTTGAAGCCGAACTCCGTCTTCATCCATTGATAGAAGGTCGCGACGCCCTCCTTCGAGATCAGGATGTTGTTCGATTTCTTGAGATCTTCGAACTTCTCGTAGCCCTGACCAGGATGGGCGAGGAGCACCTGCGGATCTTTCTGGAAATGGGCCGCGACCACGACCGTCGGAATGTTCTCCTCGACGGCCGAGAAGGCTTGGACCATGTTGCCGCCCATGTAGAAGTCGATCCTTCCGACGGGCAGCAGCATGCGGTTGTTGGCCTGCGGTCCGCCCGGCACGATCGTGACCTTCAGGCCGTACTTCTCGTACGTGCCGTCGACCAGGGCCTGATAGTAACCACCGTGCTCGGCCTGGGCGACCCAGTTGGTGCCGTACCTGATCTCGGTCAGCTTCTGCTGTGCATTCGCGCCGCCGACACCGATGCTCAACACCGCGGCAAATGCCGCCCCAACATGCAATCCGAGCTTCATGTCCCGTCCTCCGCTGCCTCGCCGGCATTCAGCCGCGCCGGATTTTCTGCGCGTTCAGGCTGACCTTGGCAAGCTCCGTGCCGCAGCCGAGGCCTTGAGAGACGGCGGTCCCTGGGGCATGCCTTGCCGATCGCTCCGAGGTGACCCATGCGACCGATCACACCTGCCACGATCCGACCGCCCTTCGCGAATTACAGCCACGGCATGGAGGTCCCGGCCGGGCATCGGCTTCTCTTCGCCTCGGGCCAGCTCGGCATCGCGCCGGACGACCGCATCCCCGAGGAGGCCGGCGCTCAGGCGGACCTCTGCTTCCAGTCCATCGGCGCGATCCTCGCGGCGGCGGGGATGGGCTTCTCCGACATCGTGCGCATCAACGCCTTCGTGACCGACCGGGCGTATCTCAAGCCCTACATGGAGGCCCGCGATCGTCACGTGGGATCGCCGCCGCCAGCCTCGACCCTCGTGATCGTGTCGGGCTTCGCGCGGCCCGAATTCAAGGTCGAGGTCGAGGTGATCGCCGCCAGGGCCGATTAGCGGCGCGGACATCCCCTCCCTCAGGGCGCGGACTAGGGGACCAGCGAGAAGGCGTCCACCTCGCGCAGGAGATCGATCAAGGCCCGGGCGCCGTGATCCGCCGAGGCTTCGCCCTTCTCGGGCGTCGCGGACGCCGCATCGCCCATGGCGCCAGCGGGATGGAGATCCTGGCTCATCCAGCCGAAGCCGACCGGCTGGATCGCGCCGAGGTGGCGGAAGCGGCGGGCCATCTCGACCGTGCGGGGCTCGAAATTCTGCGCGTGCTCCATCCGCACCGTCTCGGGCCGGAAGGCCAGCATCAGCGAGGTCTCCGCGTCGCCGCCGTGGATGCCGTGGCGCATCTCGTCGGCGGCATACAGGCCGTCGGGATAGCCGAGCCGGTGCCAGGCCGCGTTGACGGCCAGCATCCCGTGCCGGACCCGCAGCTCGCGCGCCACGATGTCGATCGCCGCCACGTTGCCGCCGTGGGAATTGACGAAGACCAGCTTGCGGCAGCCGGCGCGGTGGATGCTCTCGCCGATCTCGGTCCAGGCCCGGATCAGGGTCTCGGCCGAAAGGGTGATGGTGCCCGGGAAGGCCAGGTGCTCGTTCGACTTGCCGACCGCCTGCACGGGCAGGAACAGCACGTCGAGGTCGTCCGGCACCAGCGCCCGGGCGCGGGCGAGGTAGCCCTCGTTGATCCAGGTGTCGACGCCCACCGGCAGGTGCGGCCCGTGCTGCTCGACGGCCGCGACGGGGAGGATCGCGATCGCGCGGCTCATGTCGCGGGTGCGGAAATCCTCGGTGGTGAGATCGAGCCAGTGGCGGGCGGGCATGGGGGCGAATCCAGGGTGAAGAGAAGCCCTCCTACTCCGCCAGCCAGGGGAAGGTCCACGTCTCCGTCAGGGTGCGGTTGCCCGCCTTGAGGAACGCGCGCAGGTCCGCGACCTGGCCGGGCTCGAGCTTCACGTCGATGGCGGCGCGGAAGCCCTTCACGTATTCGTTCGGGACCAGGAAGGTGTGCGTGATCTGCCCGGCCGAGACTGAGGGCACGAGCTGCACCTGGGCGGGATCGGAGAGGAAATAGGCGAGGTCGCCGCCCGCGAAATCGACGATGAAGCGCCGCCGCGTCGGGTCGCCCGGCGCATTGGAGCCCGAGGCGCGCGGGGGCACCTGGAAGGTGTTCACCACCTTGCCGCCCGGATGCATCTCGCCGATCTGCCCGATGGCGCGCATCCGGTAGGAGAGCACGGTCTCCTGGCCGGGCTCGAGGGGCCGCGCGGGCTCCCAATAGGCCACGATGTTGTCGTTGGTCTCGTCCGGCGTCGGGATCTCGACCAGCTCGACCCGGCCCTCGCCCCACTGGCCCACGGGCTCGACCCAGTAGCTCGGGCGGCGGTGGTAATAGGCCTCGAGGTCCTGATAGTTCTCGAACACCCGGTCGCGCTGCATCAGGCCGAAGCCGCGCGGGTTGTTGTCCACGAAGGCCGAGACCCATTTGCGGTTCGGGTTGCGCAGGGGCCGCCAGATCCATTCGCCGGCGCCCGACTGCATCAGCAGCCCGTCGGAATCGTGCAGCTCGGGGCGGAAATCGTCCGTGCGGCGGCGCTCGTTCTCGCCCTCGAAGAACATCGAGGTGAGGGGCGCGAAGCCGACGCCCGTCAGCGTGCGGCGGGGGAACAGGGTGGCGGTGACCTCCAGGGTCGTGCGCTCGGAGGGGTAGAGCTCGAAGCGGTACGCGCCCGCCACCGAGGGGCTGTCGAGGAGCGCGTAGATGATGGCCCGGTCGGCGCCGGGCGGGGGCATCTCGACCCAGAACTCGCGGAACACGGGGAACTCTTCCGGCTCCGGCCCCTCGACGTTGAGGGCGAGGCCCCGCGCCGAGAGGCCGTATTTGTGGCCCCGGCCCAGGAAGCGGAAATAGCTCGCGCCCAGGAAGGCGATGACCTCGTCGTGGATCTTCGGGTCGTTGAGCGGATGGTGCAGCCGGAACCCCGCGAAGCCCATGTTGACCGGCATCGGCCGCTCGACCCGGTTCTTGCCGTAGTCGAACAGCTCGCGCTGGTAGGGCACCGGCGCCGGCACGCCCTCGCGGATCACGTTCACGGTGACGGGGCGCTGGTAGAGGAAGCCGAGGTGGAACAGCTGCATCCGGAACGGCCCGCCCCCGGAGGCCAGCAGCGCCCGGTCGGGGCGGAAGCGGATGTCGCGGTAGGCGTCGAAATCGAGCCGGTTGAACGGCTCCGGCAGCGGCGGCACGGTGGCGTCGTAGGGCGCGGCGGCGATGTCCCGCGCCCGGCGCACCAGGTCCTCGTAGCGGAAGGGATTGGGCGCCGGCATGCCCTCGGGCGGCGGACCGGGCGGCGGCGCGGGCTGGGCTTGCGGCGGCTGCTGCGCGAGCGCGGCGTTGGTCCCGGCGGCCAGGAGGCCGAGGGCGGCGACGCCTTGCAGGAGGGTGCGGCGGGTGGGAGCGGACATGGGGCCTATCGGACTCGGGACGGGGAGGGCGCCGGGGCGCGCCTCTCACTTAAGGAGAGGGGTGCAATCCGTCCACTGAACCCGGCGTTAACGGCGCATCGGACCGCCCGCCGCCACCCGAATCCCGCCCTCGCCGGGTGGGGGCGCGGGGAGGGAGGACGCGTTCCCGCTCTCCTCCGCGACCCGCGCCCGCTCGAAGGCGGCGGTGTCGTCGAAGAGGGCGGGGCGCATCAGGGCGCGCAGGTGCAGCCCGAGATCGAGCCAGAGCCGGCCGCGCGCGGATTCCGGCGCGGCGGGGTCCGCCCGGCCCGAATCCGCGAGGTGGAGGATGAGGGCGCCGAGGCCCTGGGGCGGCCCGGCGAGAAGGTCGCGGGGCCCGAGCGCCGGCGGGCGGCAGCGCCCGTGGCGGCGGCAGAGCGCCCGGCGGCAGCCCTCGGGCCCCAAGCCGGGGCTGCTGCAACGGGGACCGACCGCGCGGCGGCGCGGACCGGAGGCGGCGCGCGATCCGCCCGGCCGTCCGGCGCGGGGACGCAGCGACGGCCAGTCGATCTCGGGGCGCAGCCAGAACGGGCGCGGCTCCGGCGCGGCCGCGGCGTCGCCCGCAGCGGGCGCCGGAGCGGGGAGGGTGGGGGCAAGGGAGATGGGTCTGTCGCGCATGCGGGCCTTCCGGGTTCGGGACGGACGGGGAGAGCAGCGCCCCGACCCCCACGGCCGGAGGGCCGCGGGGCTGATCCGGCAGGGCTCCTGGGTCTCCCGATGGGGAGAGCGGGAGGCGCGTGGGCCCGACCCCCGGCAGGGGCCGGCTGAACGGATGAGTGGGGTGTCCTGCCCGGAAGCAGGCGCACGCACCTCCCGCTCGCGACGCTTTGCCGGCGCTCCGGCGGGGTGCTCCGGACCTGTCTCTCGCGAGACCGGCCCTTAAGGTGCACTCCGGCACGACCCTGCCCTGCGGCAGCGTGGACCCCGCGACGCCCGCCTCTCAGTCGGAGGCCGACGGGCGAAGCGCCCGGCCGAGAGGGGCGGCGTGTCCCCTCGCGGCCTTCAGCATCGCATCAGCACAGGCGAGGAACCCCCGCCCGCGCCACCGCGCCCGCAGGCCGGCCCGAGGACCCGCCTGCGTTGTGCGATGCCGTTCCACACTGCGACGCCTCGCGAGCGCGCCCCATCGGAACGGGACGCGGGTATATAGGCATAGATGAGGAATTTTGTCAAGAAGATCCGCACATGGAGGAGGTGGGCTTAACGCGATGTGGAGAGATACTAGTCGCTACTGGCCGAGGGCTTTCTTAAGCGCTCTATTGAATGTTGAACCTGATATATATTCAGCACTGGCCGTGCTTTGATTCGATTCCTTTAGGACTCGCGTCCGCGTTAAAATTTGCGACGACGCGATTTTTGCGTACTGATCAATATGTTCCAATCTCGTCAGGTAGGGCCACTTCTTAAGATAACTTGGAATATCGGACTGATCATAGCTAAATGTCGCTAGTGGCATATCGCGCTCGGAAGCCACACCGATTTCCCAAGGGACCCACCAACTTGAGTTGGTCTTTGCCGTAACTACAGCTACAAGTCCATGACAGATTTTGAGTTTCTCACGTAGGTAATCAGCCAGATCCGGTCCATCCTTCGCATCTGGGTCAAGCACGTCTACGTAAGAATCGACACCATTTGCCTTCAGCCTATTACACAAGGCGGTAGCCCCAGCTGAATCTTCATTCTTGTGACTGATAAAAACCTTGAATGTCATCTGCCAAGCCACTCTGTATGTCTATTGATCGGATTGAGCCAAAGCACTGGCTTATTCTGTTTCAGCGCCAACTCAACAATCTCTGCTGTCCCACCGTGACCAGCCGCCGGTTTGCCGTCCCAAGCTGCAAACATCGTGTCTGCCTTGTCCACGACATATGCGCTGGCATTAAAGAACGATTCCTCTGGCAAATAATGGTCATTAATATTGATCACGTACTTGCTGCGAGCAAGCATATCTCGATAATTTTTTAAACTAAGCTGATCTGCAAAATGGGATTCGTAGTCGTTTCTTGGGATTACAGAAATAAGTGTACCACCTAATTCCAGTACTGCCCTCGCAAAAATTTGGTCGCTACCGGCTGCAAGGCAAGAATAACCAATAAAATTTGAATACCGGAGAAGCTGCGCTTTTAATGCGCGTTCTGTCCAAATCCAGTCAGCACCAATACGACTCTGGTGGCCAGTAAAGCCAATTTTCACAGCCGTTTATCCTTTGCTTTGCGCCAATACACACGGCCTAGAGGTGTCATCCGACATGAATGGCCCTGCATCGCAGCGTAGTATAGATGATCTGTACCGACAGGCTCAATCAGCCTAGCAGCTCGCATTGGTTGTAAGATGGAGAAAGTCTGTGTATTGGTGTCATCTGGCACATCAGATGTAGGCTCAAAAGAGGGGTCCAATTTTAGCTCGCTAGTCTCCTGCGGGAAAAGAGCGGGAAGGCGACTAAGCTTTTCGTCAGTAATGGATGCCTTAGCACGGCGGAGAGGAGCAAACGTCGAGACCGAGGCTACAAACAAAGGGCGCTGCTGCCAAGCTGATAACACTTCATCTACATAGGCGTAAATTCCGGCGGCTGTTACTGTTCCTCTGACGTCAGCCGCTCCACCTGATAGTGCGTCGCAAACGAGGCTTGTGAATAATCCTCTTCCGCCACTCTCCACAGAGTATTGATCGTCCCTGCAGGCCGCCAGTAAAGCCACGCCCTCTTTCAGGGGAGCAGGTCCACTTACAGCTACCATGTCTCTTATTGTACCAGCATGGCAGCAGTCAAGAATAACATACTTATGTCTTGCTGGGCTTTCGTTAGCCATCCTAAGTATTTTTGAAACAGGAATTCCAAAATTGTTTTTATCAACGTCCGACGGACATATATATCCGATACCATTATTTCGGTCGCCATGACCAGCAAAATAAAATAGGCAAGTGTCTACGTCTTTATTCGAAAAAAGATCTTCTATGCTTTTTCTCAAGCTGCAGGTCTCTACAGCTTTTTTTGGAGATGACGTAAGAACCTTGCAATCAAAATTGAACGTGCCATCATCGTGGCGCGATAGGAGCTTAGCCACGTCCTCCGCATCATTGACGCACCCAGAAAGATTAGATCCGCTATTGTAGTCGTTTATACCAACTGCAAGAGTTATACGTGGCATATTTTATACTCTATCCAAAAACGAGTTGATATTATCCCAGTTCCAAACATTTATTCGTTTCTGCGCCAGCCAATTAGGAAGATTTGGCCGATCATTGCTTATAAACATCAACATTACAGGTACATTCTCTTCATACGCACACTGTATTTCCCATAACTGTCCGTCAGCACTAGCTGTGTTCTTTGATATAAGACCGATCAGTCCGTCGCATCCCCTGATGCGAGTTCGGCAGTTAGTTTTCCAAGATGACGACCACGCTTGCTTTACTGAGTAGTCAAGCCATTCGAATGGTGTTCTTGAGTTACGCATCTGCCCAACCAATAGGTCGCGGGCACTGCTGTCCTCAATGGCGAAACTTACAAAAATGCGCTTTTTGTGTGTGACCATCAACGATGCCTTGCAGTTGCATTTGTGTCAGGACACCCTAGGCCGTTCAACAAGTCAAGGTTGAGCAATGCAGCTGATTACAGTTTTTTGGGGAATAGCAACATATTCTCTCGGCTGTGCCGGCCAGTCACCCACGCATCCATACTGGAGCGGGTGGTCTAACCTCCGAGCGTGGCTTGGCGCCGCCGGCCCGGACGCGCAACCAGCCAGCCCGCGCGGCGAGGGCGCTCAGCGCCCCTTCCGCCCCTTGTATTTGGGCTTCTGACCCGCGAAGCCCTGGGTGGAGCGGGCAGCGGGGCGTTCCTTCCAGGTCAGGGGCACCTCGCGGTCGGTGCCGGGGCCCATCTCGTCGAGACTCGGCTTGCGGATGCGGGTGCCCTCGTCGGAGACGCCCTGGCCGAGGGGGCCGTGGGGCATCGGACTCTCCCCCTCTCCCGGCCGGCTCCGCCGGCCACCCTCCCCCTCGGAGGGGGGAGGGAGATTGGCGCTGCGGCCGTACTTGCGGCCGCCGCCGTAGCGGCCGGCCTCGCGCTCGACCTCGCCCTGGGAGGCGAGCGGGTCGTCGCCGAGGACGAGCTCGGTGGCCTGCAGGCGCTTGAGCTCGTCGCGCAGGCGCGCGGCCTCCTCGAATTCGAGGTTGGCGGCCGCCTCGCGCATGCGCTTCTCGAGGTCCTGCATGACGGCCTTGAGGTTGTGGCCGTAGGTCTCGGCGGTCTTCGCCAGGCCGGTGTCGACGGTGACGTGGTCGCGCTCGTAGACGCTCTCCAGGATGTCGCCGATGTTCTTCTTGACCGATTCCGGCGTGATGCCGTGCTCAATGTTGTAGGCGACCTGCTTCTCGCGGCGGCGGTTGGTCTCCGCGATGGCGCGCTCCATGGAGCCGGTCATCTGGTCGGCGTAGAGGATGCAGCGGCCCTCCACGTTTCGCGCCGCGCGGCCGATGGTCTGCACCAGCGAGGTCTCGGAGCGCAGGAAGCCCTCCTTGTCGGCGTCGAGGATGGCGACCAGCGCGCATTCCGGGATGTCGAGACCCTCGCGCAGGAGGTTGATGCCGATGAGCACGTCGAAGGCGCCGAGGCGCAGGTCGCGGATGATCTCGATGCGCTCGATGGTGTCGATGTCGGAGTGCATGTAGCGCACGCGCACGCCGTTCTCGTGCAGGTATTCCGTGAGGTCCTCGGCCATGCGCTTGGTGAGCGTGGTTACGAGGGTGCGGTAGCCCTTCGCGGCCATGTCGCGCACCTCGCCCAGGAGGTCGTCGACCTGGGAGCGGGCGGGGCGGATCTCGACCGGCGGGTCGACGAGGCCGGTGGGGCGGATGACCTGCTCGACGAAGACGCCGCCGGTCTGTTCCATCTCCCACTTGCCCGGCGTCGCCGAGACATGGACCGAGACCGGGCGCATGGCGTCCCATTCCTCGAAGCGGAGCGGCCGGTTGTCCATGCAGGAGGGGAGGCGGAAGCCGTATTCCGCCAGCGTCGCCTTGCGGCGGAAGTCGCCCCGGTACATGCCGCCGATCTGCGGCACGGTCACGTGGCTCTCGTCGGTGAAGACGAGCGCGTTGTCGGGCAGGTACTCGAACAGGGTGGGCGGCGGCTCGCCGGGCTTGCGGCCGGTGAGGTAGCGCGAGTAGTTCTCGATGCCGTTGCAGGCGCCGGTGGCCTCGATCATCTCGAGGTCGAACTGGGTGCGCTGCTCCAGGCGCTGCGCCTCGAGGAGGCGGCCCATGCGGGTCAGCTCCTCGACCCGCCATTTCAGCTCTTCCTTGATGCCCTTCACGGCCTGCTGCAGGGTCGGCCGGGGCGTCACGTAGTGCGAGTTGGCGTAGACCTTCACGAATTGCAGGTCGTTGGTCTTCTTGCCGGTGAGCGGGTCGAACTCGACGATGGCCTCGATCTCGTCGCCGAAGAGGCCGATGCGCCAGGCGCGGTCCTCCAGGTGGGCCGGCCACAGCTCGACCACGTCGCCGCGCACCCGGAAGGTGCCGCGGGCGAAGTCGTTCTGGATGCGCTTGTACTGCAGGGCCACGAGATCGGCGATGAGCTGGCGCTGCTCGATCTTCTCGCCCACCTTCACGGTGAAGCTCATGGCCGTGTAGGTCTCGACCGAGCCGATGCCGTAGATGCACGACACCGAGGCCACGATGATGACGTCGTCGCGCTCCAGGAGCGCCCGCGTCGCGGAGTGGCGCATGCGGTCGATCTGCTCGTTGATCGAGCTTTCCTTCTCGATATAGGTGTCCGACCGCGGCACGTAGGCCTCGGGCTGGTAGTAGTCGTAATAGGAGACGAAGTACTCGACCGCGTTGTCGGGGAAGAAGCTCTTGAACTCCCCGTAGAGCTGGGCCGCGAGCGTCTTGTTGGGGGCGAGGATGAGGGCGGGGCGCTGCGTCTCCTCGATGACCTTCGCCATCGTGAAGGTCTTGCCCGACCCGGTGACGCCGAGGAGCACCTGGTCGCGCTCCTGCCGGCGCACGCCGTCGACGAGCTCGGCGATCGCGGTCGGCTGGTCGCCGGCGGGCTTGAACTCGGACACGATCTTGAACGGGATGCCGCCTTCCGACTTTTCGGGCCGCGGCGGCCGGTGGGGCGACCACAGCTTGCCGTCCTTGAAGAGCGGGTTGCCGTCCGTCAGCAGCCGGGTCAGCGCCTGCACGGTCGCCGAGACCCCGTCCGCGGCAAGCGAGGTGCCGTCGGCGGAATCCTCGCCCACGTCCGGCCCGTCGTCGGCGCCGCGCAGGCCGAGCTTCTTGGCGAGCGCCGGGTCCACGTCCTCGACCTTCCCCTGCGCATAGGCCGCCTGGGCGCGCTCGGCGAAGCCCGCCGCCTCCTCGCGCTCGCGGTTGACCGCCGGGTTGAGGAGGTCCGCGAGGTAGGGGTCGAGGGGCTTCAGCTCGGGCTTCGTGGCCTTGCCGGTGGAGAGCTTGGGCTTCTTCGGGGAGGCTTTGGGAGATTTGGCCATGGGGGGAATATGGCGTCCCCGGAGGCGGGAATAAAGAGAGAACGGGCGCCCGGCCGCGCCGAATCCGGCCTTGCGGCGCCGGCCGGCGGGCGCGGGAGAACCGTTCGGCCCCTTCGCGTGTTTCCCCCCGGAACCTGGACTGCGTACACCGGAGGACCCCATGGATATCGCTCTCGACAAGGTCTGCGACGTCATCATCCGCGCCCGGGCGATCGACGTGAAGGAGGGCGTGACCGACCCGGCCTCCGGCTCGAACCCCATCGACGACGGCAACCTCGATTCCCTGATGGCCTCGCCGGACGATTCCACCGAGGAGGAGCTGCGCGACGTGATCGCCGGCCTCAACGAGGACGAGCGCGCCGACCTGATCGCGCTGGTCTATATCGGCCGCGGCGACATGGAGCCCGAGGAATGGGGCGACGCCGTCCGCCTCGCCAAGGAACGCGAGGACGCCATGTCGATCACCGCCGCCGACTGGCTGATCGGCATCCCGAACCTGGGCGACCTGCTGGATGAAGGGCTCGCGGCGATGGGGCGGAGCTGCGTGTAGGGGAGGGGCGGACACGGCTGGAGGCTGCGGAAGTCCCCGGTTGGCGAAAACACACAGGTTTGTACACGTCTGTATCCGCAGGTGACCCATCGCGGACGTTGGTACCGGCTGGTGCCAACGTCCGCGATGACCCGACTCCGTTCAGTCCGGTTTGGTCGCGTCTGGCGCCCACTTAGCCTTCAGCCAACGCCTAGGTACAGGCTATCGGAATACATCCGTGGCAGCGGTGAGGTGAGCAAGGGCGCGTAAATTCGCGAGCAAACGGGTGTGCATTTTGCTTCTGAGACCCTTGATCTGGCTGCTCAACCGGAGGTAGCGTGGTTAGGCATATATGGGGGGCACGATGGGTAGCAGTGGATCAGGAAGTTTCAGCGATTATTCTGGTAATCCGAAGACCGGATCGGGCAGTGGATCGTCCGGCGGCTCAAGTGGCTCAGACAAATGCAGCGAGGCGTTCACCGCAAGCCTCGAGGACGTAGCTAGCCATGATTACTATGTAAATCATGGCTCTTCACCCGCGGTTGGTACCCAGCTTACAATTGAGGTCAGGGGCCGGGTGGTGGCTGTTGTCGGTACGGAGCCGGTTGGCTCCCTACCCACCCGACTCAACTACCTTGCAGGCTGCTTGCAGGATGGTTTCACCTATACAGGCATTGTGACCGCATCCTCAAACGGCAGCAATCCCCAGGTTCAAGCCGATTTTGTAGCTGGCTAGATGTCAGAGACAATCCCGATGCTGATAGGTGAAGTCATGGTCGACTTCACGATGCCGACACGCACCACCGATGCTAAGGTGAGGCTTGGCGGCGTGGCGCATGCAGCTCGCGGCCTGTGGGCCAGTGGACGAGGCTACTCTGTCGGAGCATTCTGCCCGACGTACTTGGTCGAACAAGCACGGAAGTACCTGAACCAGCACGGCTGTCAAGAATTTCTCCTCCTCGGGGAAGTAACCGGGGCGCCCAACGTAATCGCCATTGCTGACGCAAAAGAGATTGGACATCAAGGTTACGAGGACATCTTGCGCAGCGAGAGGAGAGTTGTTCCGCATTACGACCACCTTGATTTGAGTCGATTTGATCGCGTCGTTATCTTCCCGGGACGCTATGACTTGGAAGGCGTGATCAAACAGCTCAAGCCAGGAGCTCGCGTCACGATCGATGCCGCCTACGATGCGGACGACGCGGATGTTCTCTATTCGCTTAAGGGTCGGATCGACTCTATGGTAATCTCGACCTCCTCAGGGCTGTTCTCAAATCTTGCGTCGAGCAATGTTGCTCCGTTGCTAGATCTAGCAAAGAGGATCGAAGCGAAGCAGCTACTTCTTAAGGAAAACCGCGGCGGCAGTAGACTATTCGATCTAGCCACCGGCGACATTGAGTATATTACCGCCACGCTAGACGTAACGAGGAACTCGGTGGGTGTCGGAGACGCCTTCACCGCCGTATTTGGCACATTCGATGGTAGCGCCCGAGATGCCGCCTGGCGGGGCATGCAAGTTGCGACGGTCTATTCCCAGACTACGTGGCCGGATGATCTTCAACGCGATGTCGAGCGAGAACTCCGGATCCCCGTCGAGGTCGTCCGTAGTTTGGGCGGCGTCAATCTGCCGTGGCATGTGCGTCCGGAGTTGCAAATTTACCTAGCCGCGCCAGATTTCTCATACAAAAATCATATAGAGATCAGTGCCGCCGTAGCTGCATTAGAATATCATAACTTCCGAGTTAGACGGCCGATTAAGGAGAATGGCGAGGTAAACCCCGAAGCGACCATTGAGTCCCTCTCACAGTACTACTTCAGTGACATTAAGTTGCTCAGAGAATGTGCAGCAGTATTTGCAATTCCCATTGACCGTGATTCAGGAACTCTGGTCGAAATTGGCCTTGCAATTGAGATGGGGAAGCCAGTCGTCACCTTCGATTCCCGCAACGAGAACCGGAACACGATGGTGATCGGGGGAAGTTCCTCTTATTCGTCCGATCTCGACGTTTGTTTGAACGGCGTGTTCGACGCTTTATCGAAGCTCAAGATGGATACTCGTCGATGACTAAGAAAGTGATGCTTCTCGCATCTGGTGGCTTGGACTCGACGACCGTCGCTTTTGGGCTGCATGCGGAAGGGATGTATGTAAGCCCATTGTTTTTTGACTATGGGCAACACTGCGTCGAGACTGAATGGGACCGGGTGAATGAAGTGCTTCCCGCAGGTATGAAGCGTCCTGAGCGCGTCAACCTCTCGGACCTTTTTCGAGGATCAAAATCGCGATTGATTGTTGAGGCGGACCTCTGGAAAGAGAATGTTCGCGACGATGATCTTTACATCCCTTATCGAACCCTACTGTTCTACGCTGCTGCCGCCGCAAGAGCGCAGACACTCGGTTTTCTTGAGGTATACACAGGCTTCATCAATAGCAACCACGCCAAGGAGATCGACTGCACTGCGGAGTTCATGAACAAGCTCGACGGTCTCACTGACGCTATCGGTCCGGTGCGGTTTAGGTCACCTTTGCGATACTCATCAAAGACAGAAGTCGCGCAGGAGGCCATCCGCCTCGGAGTACCCATCGGCAGGACATTCTCCTGCCAGGCATCTAGCAGACTTCCTTGCGGAGCTTGCCCAAACTGCGTTGAGCGCCTAGAGGCGCTTCGGCGAACCGGTCTACTATAATGTCTCCATCTCCACCGGATCGGCTTGAACTTCTGAAGGCGGCACGCCGAGTAGCGGATTTCGCCTCAACGCAGGGTGTCCCTGCTACATATGCTGTGCGGCGCGCTACATATGAGCACGCTGGAGCTCTGCTCGCAGACGCTGTGCTGCAGGCAGGGCTTAGCTACCGTTCGGTGGTCATGCCGCGCGTTGCGCGTATTCTGATGGAGTTTCCGGATGCGGATTGCGTAAGTGCGCTTATCTGTCTCGTTAAGAAGGGTAATACCGCACATCTGCTCGACTGGCAGCATCCCACCAAGGTCGAGCGCTTTGAGCGCTTGGTCGACTTTTTGCATAGGTCAGAGGTCGATACCACAGATGACATTCGCACGGTACTAAAGTCTGATATGTTCTGTGCGAACCTTCAATCATTGAATGGTGTAGGACCCAAGACGACCGACTACATGGCTTGCCTGGTAGGAATTGATTCGATCGCTGTAGATCGCCATATTAGGAGTTTTGCTGTACGAGCCGGAGTTACTAACGATGCGTATGACTTCTTAAAGGGCGCGTTCTGTTTCGCAGCCGATCTACTTTCTATTTCCCGGCGAGAATTTGACGCGTGGGTATGGTCTCGCGAAGCCAGTAAACATTCGCCGCAGATCAGTTTCGTTTTCTAGCAGCACTCCTGTAGCACGATGGGCACAGATTCAAGATCGTATAAATACTGTTGGCCAACTCCGCCTCACATACTCCTCTTCCACCGGTTCAGCCCGAATATCTCTGTCGCACTGGGTGGAAGATAAGGGCAGCGTCTTGGGCACTACGTCCGCTGTCAGGTGAAGACAAGGTTTGCCGGAACGTCCGAGAAGGGCACGAAGCGGACGTTGGCAGGATGGCTCCTGGAGGTGCGCTGCTCGGAAAAGCCAAATAAGTCCGCGCTTCCTTCAAGCGATCGGCGCCAGCGCGTTGGGCTTGCGGATAGGGCCGAGGCGTTACTGGAGTCAGTGCGCAGCGGCGAGCCGCCGATCCCCTCGCGGGTCCTGGGGCCGAGCGCCCCCCTCACATCCACCCCAGCGTCACCGCCGCGACCGCGATGTAGCGGGCCGTCTTCGCGACCGCGACGAGGGCGAGGAAGACCGGGAAGGGCTCGCGCAGCACGCCGGCCACGATGGTGAGGGGGTCGCCGATGATCGGGACCCAGGAGAGCAGGAGCGACCAGCAGCCGACCCGCGGGGGTCAGGGCTTCTGCACGCTGTCCAAGGTCGACGAGGGGCCCTCCGGGCGGTCCCCCTGAATGACCGCGATGGAGCCGTCCGTCTCCAGAATGACGGCCGTGGCCTGAGCGGGATCCGCGATTCCGTTCGAGCGCAACGCCGCCATGACCTCTGCGCGCGTGATGCGCTGGTCCCGCATCGCTCCGTCCAGGAACCGGCCCTGGTGCGCGATGAGGGTGGGCTCGCTCTTCACCAGGTTCTGGAAGCGGGGCGAACGGACGGACAGCCATGCGATCGCGTACTGCAGAAGGACGAGCAGCGCCATCGCGAGCACGCCCTCCGCGAGAGCCACCGACTTGCTCAGCAGCACCGTGGCCAGCGTCGAGCCGAGCGCGACGGTCACGACCAGGTCGAAGGCGTTCAGCTTGGTGAGGGTGCGCTTGCCCGAGATGCGAAGGATCGCGACCAAGGCCGCATAGGCGAGGGTGCCCACCAGGAGGACCCGTCCCAATCCGATCCACGAGTCGAACAACATGGCTGTGATCATGCGGCCCTCCGGTTCAGCGCGTCCCTGACGGACACCAGCCTGTCCTGCAGGTCGGTCCGGTCGCGGGGCTCATCGAGCGACCGGTGCCCCGCTTCGGCGATCATGTCCGCGTGCTGGAGCAGCACATCCCGCTGCCGCTCGGTCCGGGTCACGAATGCGAGTTGCCCGATCTTTTCGAGCATACGGATCAGGACGGCCGGCTGTCGGGTCGCGGCCTGTCGGATGTGGTTGAACGCGACATCGGCAACGCCGGCAAAGTCCGACGAGGGCGCGCTGAGCCGGGTCCGGCCTGTCCGGTCCGTCCAGGCGCTTTGCGCATCGGGCCGATCCAGCAGGTGCGCCAGGGAGGCGCCGAGACGGTCGACGACGGCGATGGCGGTGAAGGGGTCGTTGATGCCCGGCGAGAGCGCCCGGAGCGCGACCTCGACCAGCTGGCGGACCGCGAACTCGATGTCCTGAACGGGTGTGCGCTCCTCCCCGAGAACGACCGCCTCCTCGATCGAGGACCCGAGCGTCCCGGTGAGCGCGTGAGCCGGCCGAACCCGGATGTGCGGTCCCCCTCTCAACAGGTGATGTCCGGGCCTGAACGTCAGCTCCAGATGGGCATCGGCTTCCTCGGCAGCCTTCGCAAGGCCTTTGAAATCAATGGCCTGGACGTATCCGCTCCGTTGGAACCCGAACCAGGCCGGGTCGCCGGGAGGGACGGCTTCGGGCGCGGGCGCGGGCGCGGCGTCCGATGGCGGGTAGGCCCGGATCGCCTCGTCGAGTTCCCGGCCCACCCGGTTGACCACCGTGTCGGCGATGATCGAGCGGGCGAGATGGTGGACGTAGAACAGAAGCGTGAAGACGCAGAGCAGGACCAGCACCGTCGCTCCCGTCACCGCGAAGTGCGGGACCTGGTCGGCCGGGGCATCATCCTGAATGAGCCGCAGCACCATCAGGAGATAAACGATCGTCCCGGTGAACAGGCCGAGCACCCCCTGTGTGCGCCAGTCGCCCATGAAGTTGCGGATGAGCCTCGGTCCAAGCTGCCCCGCCGCCAGGGTCAGGACCACCATCGTGATCGAGATGGTCAGCGTCGCCATGGTGATCAGGGAGCTGAGGAGGCTGGACAACAGCTCGCTCGCGTCCTGTGCGCCCCCTCGGTGGATCCACCAGGCGCTCTCCAGGTCGAGACGGACCTGAAGCGCCATCCAGACCAGAGCAAGGGACCCGACGGCCATCAGCCCGGGGATGAACCAGAGGCTTGTCCTGAGGCGCTCCCACGAGGCGGCGAGTTTCGGGAACATGCTGGGGTCCCGTCGTGACTAGGACTGTCGGCGGCCCGGGCGGTTCATGCGCTCGGAGCGATGTCGTTCGGTGTGGTTCTCGGCCACGGCTTCGTCCCGATGATGGGGAGCGGACGGATCATCCACCGCTGGCCGGCCCTCATGCTGTCGACGGCGCTCCCTGCCCGCCTCCTCTGTCCGGTCGTGCCGACGAACGACGTTCGGGGGGAAGGGCAGGCCGATTCCTGCGCCGCTCAGAGCCTTCCTCATCGCTCGAACGACCCGATACGGGCTTCTGTCCGGTCGAGGGTGATCCTAGCGTCGGCTTGCAACTGGGCCTCCACGGCTGGGGCAATCCGGGCGAACGTAGCACCGGCACAACGGGTTCCTGTCTCAGTAGCTCTGACGGACCATCATCCCTGAAGACACCTGACGAGCGACTGCTCCCAGCATCGGGCGCATCGGTCCGCCCTCACTTGATGGTGCGAGCGCATCAGCAGGATCAGGCCAGGTTCCAGCGCGATCCGGTTCGGAGCGGCGCCGGGGGAGACCCGGACGGCGTCCGCCGTGGGGCCACTGCAGCGAGAGCAGCACGCGCCCGGCCCACAGGCGGCGCGCCGCCGATCCCCTCGCAGGTCCTGGGGCCGAGCGCCCCCCTCACATCCACCCGAGCGTCACCGCCGCGACCGCGACGTAGCGGGCCGTCTTCGCGACCGCGACGAGGGCGAGGAAGACCGGGAAGGGCTCGCGCAGCACGCCGGCCACGATGGTGAGGGGGTCGCCGATGATCGGGACCCAGGAGAGCAGGAGCGACCAGCGGCCGTACTGGTGATACCAGCCCTCGGCCTTCGCGACCTGCGCCTTCGTGAGCGGGAACCAGCGCCGATCCTCGAAATGGGCGATGAAGCGGCCGAGGAGCCAGTTGAAGCAGGAGCCGAGGATGTTGCCGACGCTCGCGGCGGCGACGAGCAGCCCCACCTGGTAGTGCTCCGCCATCAGCATCACGAACAGGATCGCCTCGGACTGGAACGGGAACACCGTCGCCGACAGGAAGGCGGCGCCGAAGAGGCCGAGATACTCCGTGAGATGCGACATGCGTCCCGCTGTAGCATCGTCCGGCGCTTGCCGCATCCCCTCCAGGGGGATAGGATTGGCCCATGATCCATCAGAGCCATCCCGAGGTCCTGGCCCGGCTCCGGCGGGCGCAGGGCCATCTCGCGACCGTGATCCAGATGATCGAGGCCGGGCGCCCCTGCGCGGACCTCGCGCAGCAGCTCCACGCGGTCGAGAAGGCGATCGGCAACGCCAAGCGCGGGCTGATCCAGGACCATATCGACCATTGCCTCGACGGCGCCGTCGCCCAGGGCGGGCGCTCCGCGAAGGACGCCATGTCCGAGATCAAGGCGATCACCAAGTATCTCTGAGGCTCCCCATGCCCGACATCGCCGAAATCCTGCGCGCCGGCGGCAATGGCTGGATCTACCTGCCGGCCGCCGTGCTGCTCGGGGCGCTCCACGGGCTCGAGCCCGGCCACTCCAAGACCATGATGGCGGCCTATATCGTGGCGATCCGCGGCACGGTGGGGCAGGCGGTGCTGCTCGGCCTCTGCGCGGCGCTGTCCCATTCGCTCGTGGTCTGGGCCGTCGCCATGGCGGGGTTGACGCTCGGGCGCGAGATCCTGACCTCGCATTTCGAGGCCTGGCTCCTCATCGTCTCCGGCGTGATCGTGCTCGGGATCGCGGCCTGGATGCTGTGGCGCACCGGCTGGAGCCTCGGCTGGTTCCACGGCCGTCACGCTCACGGGCATGACCACGACCACGGCGACCATGCCCATGGGCATCATCACCATGCGCACAGCCACGGCGAGGACGAGGACGCGCACGAGCGCGCGCATGCCGAGCAGATCGCCCGTCAGCTCGCGGCGAGCGGCGGGCAGGTCACGACGGCACAGATCGCGCTGTTCGGCATCACGGGCGGGCTCATCCCGTGCCCGGCCTCGATCACCGTGCTGCTGATCTGCCTGCAACTCGGCCAGTTCACCCTGGGCGCCGCCACGGTGGCGGCGTTCAGCCTCGGGCTCGCGATCACCATGGTGTCGATCGGCGTCGCCGCGGCCTGGGGCCTGCGGCATGCCTCGCAGCGGCTGACGCTGAGCGAGGGCCTGCTGCGGCGCCTGCCGCTCGCCTCTGCGGGCCTCGTGGCGGTGCTGGGTCTCCTGATGCTGGTCCAGGGTGCCGCCGATCTCGCGGCGCCCGTGACGGCTCTTTCGTAGGCCCCGCCTCGGCACGAAAGGCAAGGCTCACTTTCGCCACGACTCGGTGGGACGCTTCGGTGCTGCCGTAGAGCAAGCCAAAAGAGCCTACCGATGACCGAGCATCAAAGCCCACCCCATCCGGAGGATGACGCCTCCGCCGCAAAGGGCGCCGCCGAGCCCGTCCCGGCGGGCCGGGACGTCCTGCCCGAAGCGCCTGTGCGCCATGTCGGCGCCGCGTTGGAGCTGAGCCCGGACGAGGAGCGCCACCGGCGCTACCTGCTTGGCCCGACAGCCTTCTGCGCCTGAATCGGGCGGCTTCGGCCCCGGCGCGGTCCAGGCTTCGGGGTGCTGCGGGTCTGCGGCTAAGCCTGTGAAAACCTTGGCCTTTCTGCCCCAATTCGGCCTCTTTCAGGCAAGCGCGGCTTTAGGAACCGCGCCCTCCAAACGTGGTTTTCCCCCTGTTCGACACAATCACTGATGTTGTCATTCTGGAGGGAAAAGCATGCTCAAACACGCCCTGCTGGCGTCCGCGGCCATCCTGGCCGCCGGTGCGACGTTCGACAGCGCCAGCGCCCAGTTCTTCTCGTCTCAAGGCGAAACGAGGTTCGGCGCACAGGCCGTGGTCGACCGCGAGGAGACCGGCAGCGTCGTCCAGCGCGACACGGTCCGCCAGGCCCGCACCGTCTACCGTCCCGAGACCGTCGAGAGCACCGCGACCGTGATGCGGCCCGAGACCGTCCGGACCCGCCAGACCGTCAACGAGCAGGTCCAGGTCCCCGTCGCCCGCACCGAGATGCAGCCCGTCACCGTGCAGCAATCCCGCACCGTTGTGGAGCGCGACACCGTTCCGGTCGCCCGCACCGTGCAGCAGCCCGTGCAGGTGCCCGTGACCCGCACGGTCGAGCAGCCCGTCACCGTGCAGCGCCAGCGCACCGTGATGCAGCCGGTCGAGGTGCCCGTGACCCGCACGGTGACCGAGCGCCAGCAGGTGCCGGTGAGCCGCACGGTGATGCAGCCCGTCGAGGTGCCGGTCACCCGCACGATCACCGAGCGCCACCAGGTGCCGGAGACCCGCACCGAGATGCAGGCCGTCCAGGTCCCGGTCACCCGCACCGTGACGGAACGCGTTCCCGTGACGACGAGCCGGACCGTGATGCGGCCCTACATCGTCTATCGGCCCGAGACCGTCACCGAGACCAACATGGTCGAGCGCCCGCGTCAGGTGACCGAGACCCAGACGGTCATGCAGCCGCGCACCGTGACCGAGATGCGCACGGTGGAGCGTCCGCGTCAGATCACGGAAACCCGCACGGAGTTCCAGCCCCGCACCGTGACCGAGATGCAGACCATCGAGCGTCCGCGTCAGATCACCGAGACCCGCACGGAGTTCCAGCCGCGCACGGTGACCGAGAACGACACCGTGATGCAGCGCCGTCAGGTGACCGAGACCCGGACCGTGCTGCAGCCCCGCACCGTGGTCGAGAACCAGATTGTGGAGCGCCCGCGCACCATCACCGAAAACCGCACCGTGCTGCAGCCCCGCACGGTGGTGGAGAACCGCACCGTGAACCGGCCGCGCGAGGTCGAGAGCACCGCGACCGTGATGCGGCCTCAGCAGGTCCGCACGCAGCGCACGGTGCTGCGGCCCGAGACCGAGGTCACGACCGGGACCGTCGAGCGGCGCGTCGATGCCGAGGCCGACATCAGCACCGGCAGCGTCGAGCGGCGCGACACCGTCCGCAGCGTCGGCTTCCAGCGCTAACGCTTCGAAGCGGTAAAAGAGACGGGCCGGCCTTGCGCCGGCCCGTTTTCGTTGAGAGCTATGGTGACGCGACGGGGCGGGGCGGCTCCTCGGCCGGCTCGGCATCCTGGTGCTCGCCCCGGCGCACCACCTGCATCCGGGTGATCGTCACGGGACCCGCGCGCAGCAGGTTCATGGCCGAGACGATCATCTCGGCGAGGCGCTCCGGGCTGACGCTGTCGCCCTCGATATCGAGAAGGAAATCCTTGGCCTCCACATAGCCGCCATTGGTGAAGTCGACGCGGGCGTCGAACTTCACGCGGTGGGTGGAGGCCTGATTGGCGCGGTAGGGCGCCGCCGCGGGATCGGGGTCGAAGGTCCGCGGCAGGCCGGTCATGGCGTTACCGCAGATTCGCGCAGAAGCGCTGGATGCGGTGGCAGGCCTCTTCCAGGAGCTGGTTCGAGGTCGCGTAGGAGATGCGGAAGTTGGGGCCGAGGCCGAAGGCCGAGCCGTGCACCGCCGCGACGCCTTCCGCCTCGAGGAGCTCGGAGACGAAGTCCTCGTCGGTCTCGATGGTCTTGCCCGAGGGGCTCTTCCGGCCGATCGCCTCGGCGCAGGACGGGTAGACGTAGAACGCGCCTTCGGGCGTCGGGCATTTCAGGCCCTTGGCCTGGTTCAGCATCGAGACCACAAGGTCGCGGCGCTCCTCGAAGGCCTTCTTGAAGACCTTAAGGTGGTCCTGCGGCCCGTTGAGGGCCTCGACCGCCGCCCATTGCGCGATGGTGGTGGCACCCGAGGTCTGCTGGCCCTGGACGAAGTCCATGGCCTTGATGAGCTTCTCGGGGCCGGCCGCGTATCCGATGCGCCAGCCCGTCATCGCGTAGGACTTCGACACGCCGTTCATGGTGAGCGTGCGCTCATAGAGGCCGGGCTCGGTCTGGGCCGGGGTCACGAACTCGAAGTCGCCGTAGGTGAGGTGCTCGTACATGTCGTCGGTGAGGACCCAGACATGCGGGTGCCGCATGAGCACGTCGGTGATCGCCTTCAGCTCGGCGCGGGTATAGGCGCCGCCGGTCGGGTTCGAGGGCGAGTTGAGGATGATCCACTTGGTCTTCGGCGTGATGGCGCGCTCGAGCGGCTCCGGCTGGAGCTTGAAGTTGTGCTCCATGTCGGTGCTCACGATCACGGGCGTGCCGCCGCACAGCCCCACCATCTCGGGGTAGGACACCCAGTAGGGCGCCGGGATGATGACCTCGTCGCCCGGGTTCAGGGTGGCGAGCATGGCGTTGTAGATCACCTGCTTGCCGCCGGTGCCCACGATGGTCTGCGACGGCTTGTAGTCGAGGCCGTTCTCGCGCTTGAACTTCCTGGCGATCGCCTCGCGCAGGGGCACGATGCCGGAGACCGGCGGATACTTGGTCTCGCCCCGGCGGATCGCCGCGATGGCGGCCTCCTTGACGTTGTCGGGCGTGTCGAAATCGGGCTCGCCCACGGAGAGGCTGATCACGTCGCGCCCCTGCGCTTTCAGATCCCGGGCCTTCTGCGTGATCACGATGGTCGCGGACGGCTTGATGCGGGAAAGGGCGTCGGACAAAAAGCCCATGGGATTCCTCCAGGCGGGGCGCTAGAACGGGGCCTCACGGCGCGGCGGACCCTAGTGCCCGCGGCGCCGCCAAGCAACCAAAGAAACGCCCGCGCGACCAAGTGCGGCGTGTGGAGGACAACTTCTGATGACGATCACCCGCCGCCTCGCGCTCGGCCTCATGGCCGGGGCCGCGCTCGTCATGACCGCCGGCGCCCAGACCACCGGCGCCGAGGGCTTCCCGAACCGGGTCATCAAGGTGGTGGTGCCCTATCCGGCGGGCGGGCCGACCGACGCCATCGCGCGCTTCGTGGCCGAGGAGATGGGCAAGGTGCTCGGCCAGAACGCCGTCGTGGAGAACATCGCCGGCGCCTCCGGCGCGGCCGGCACCCGCCAGGCCGCCCGGGCCGAGCCCGACGGCTACACGATCGTGTTCGGCAACAACCAGACCCACGGCAACAACATGTTCCTGCTCAAGGAGCCGGGCTACGACGCCGTGAAGGACTTCTACCCGCTCGCCGGCGTCGGCGCCTTCGAGCACGTCTTCGTGGTGCCGAAGACGCAAGCCGTGAACTCGATCCAGGACCTCGTCGCCCTCGCCAAGAAGGATCCCGACAAGCTCAATTACGGCTCGACCGGCGTCGGTTCGGGCTCGCACCTCGCGACCGAGCTCTTCATGGCGCGCACGGGCATCAAGATGACCCACGTGCCCTATCGCGGCGCGGCGCCCCTGGTGCAGGACCTCCTCGGCGGGCGCATCGACGTCTCGAACTCGACGCTCCCCTCGGTGCTGGGCCAGATCCAGGCCGGCGAGGTCAAGGCGATCGCGCTCGCGAGCCCGCAGCGCAATCCGGTTGTCGCCGACGTGCCGACCCTGCGCGAGCAGGGCATCACCAATGCGGATGCGGAATCCTGGGCGGCGTTCTTCGCCCCCGTGAACACCCCGAAGCCGATCCTCGACAAGCTGTCCGCCACCATCATCGGGATCCTGAACCAGCCCGCCATGAAGGAGCGCATCACCAAGCTCGGCTTCACCCTGAAGGTCCGCACGCCCGAGGAGTTCCGCCCCTACCACGCCCAGGAGCAGCAGACCTGGGCCGAGATCATCAAGGCGGCGAACATCAAGGGGGAGTGAGGGGAACATCAGAGCGCACGCTCACCCTCCCCTTGAGGGGGAGGGTCGACGCTGCGGAGCAGCGGCGGGGTGGGGTCGAGTGCTTACCCCAGCATCGCAGGATGCGCTTCGCGCAATCACCCCACCCCGGACCTGCGGTCCGACCCTCCCCCTCGAGGGGAGGGTGGTGAGCGGATGCATCGCGCTTTACCGTCCGATCCCGTGCTCCCCTGCGTTCCGCCTGCCGGTGCGTGGGCGAACCCCTCGCCCCGCCTCAGGGAGTGGAACTAGACCCCGACGGTCGCGTCCCCGCACCCGCTGAAGGAATCCGCCATGAACCTCACCGCTCTCCTCCGCGCCCGCACCCAGGCCGGCCGGCCCGTTCGTGCCGCGCTGATCGGGGCCGGCAAGTTCGGTTCCATGTTCCTGTCCCAGGTGCCGACGATTCCGGGCCTCGAGGTCGCGATGATCGCGGATCTCGATCCGGAGCGGGCGCGTCAGGCCTGCCGCAATGTCGGATGGGACGAGGCGCGTCTCACGAAGACCCGCTTCGTCGATTCGGGCCGGGCCGTCTGCGAGGCCGAGGACGTGGAGGTCGTGATCGAGGCGACCGGGTCGCCCGAGGCCGGCGTGGTCCATGCCCAGGCCGCGATCGAGGCGGGTAAGCACATCGTCATGGTGAACGTCGAAGCCGACGTGCTGTGCGGGCCGCTGCTCGCCGAGCGGGCGCGGGAGCGCGGCGTCGTCTATTCCATGGCCTATGGCGACCAGCCGGCGCTCGTCGCCGAGATGGTCGATTGGGCGCGCTCCGCGGGCTTCACGGTCGCGGCGGCCGGCAAGGGCACCAAGTACCTGCCGCTGTTCCATCGCGTGACCCCGGACGACGTCTGGACCCATTACGGCCTGACCCCGGAGGCCGCCAGGGACGCGGGCATGAACCCGCAGATGTTCAACTCCTTCCTCGACGGCACGAAATCCGCCATCGAGGCGGCCGCCATCGCCAATGCCTGCGGCCTCGACGTGCCGGAGGACGGGCTGAGCTTCCCGCCCTGCGGCGTCGACGACCTCGCCCATGTGCTGCGACCGAAGGTCGTCGGGGGAATGCTCGAACGGGACGGGATGGTGGAGGTGATCTCCTCGCTCGAGCGCGACGGGCGCCCGGTCTTCCGGGATCTGCGCTGGGGCGTCTACGTGGTCCTCAAGGCGCCGAACGACTACGCGGCGGCCTGCTTCAAGCAATACGGCCTGCCGACCGATTCCACCGGCCGCTATGCGGCCATGTACAAGCCCTTCCACCTGATCGGCCTCGAACTCTCGATCTCGGTCCTGAACGCCGCTCTCCGGGGCGAGCCCACGGGCGCGACACGCGAATGGCGCGGCGACGTCGCGGCGGTGGCGAAGCGGGACCTGAAGGCGGGCGAGCGGCTCGACGGGGAGGGCGGCTACACGGTCTACGGCAAGGTCGTGCCGGCCCGCCGGAGCCTCAGCCTGAAGGCGCTGCCGATCGGGCTCGCCCACGGCGTCACTTTGACCCGGGACATCGCCGCAGGGACCATCGTGACGGAAGCGGACGTGACCGGGAACGCCGCCTCCCACGCCCTGCAGGCGCGGCGCGCCATGGTGGCGCGCTTCGAAGGCTGAGCGCGGATTCCTGCCGCACGCCGGCCCCAACCGGAACTCCCGTGGACCTTTGCCGTTGTCGATTCGACAGCAATCAGAGGCATCTGGGGAGGTCGCCTGATGCGCCATGCGAACGAGCGACGCCAAGATGCCCGCCGGGCCCGCGCGAAGGCCCTGCCGGCTCGGCTCGATGCCGCCCGGGAGAGTCGCTTCGCCCTGGCGCTTCTCCTGCTCCTCGGTCTCGCGACCGCCTCCGTGATGGTGACGACCGGCGCGCTCTCGCAAGGTCATGCGCTTCGCATCGCCGCCGACCTGCGGCCCTGACGCGCAGGCCATTCTTCGGGGCGCCTCGTAACGAACGCTTGAACGGTCCCGCCCGTTGACCGGGTGCAGGCGCGGGCTACCTCCCCGGCGACAATGGACGGCTGGTTCCATCCGTCTGCAGCCGCACCGGAGGATCGATCCCATGAAATGGTCGCACGCGGCGTGTCTGGCCGCTTTCGCCTTTGTGTCTACGGCATCGGCCCAGGAGGGGCGGCGCTATCGGACCCAGGCCGGCGACGTGGTGGTCGAGACCGTGGCGTCCGGCCTTACCAATCCCTGGGGGCTCGCCTTCCTGCCGGACGGGCGCATGCTCGTCACCGAGCGTCCCGGGCGCCTGCGCGTAATCACGCCCGAGGGACGGATCCTGCCCGCCGTGGACGGGCTCGGCTCCGTCGAGGTCGCCGCCAAGGGTCAGGGGGGCCTGCTCGACGTGGCCCTTGACCCACAGTTCCCGGACAACCGTACGATCTACCTGAGTTTTGCCGAGGACCGCGGTGGCAACCGCTCAGGCACGTCGGTGATGCGGGCGAAGCTCAATCAGGCCGGCACCGCGCTCGAAGGCGCGCAGGTGATCTTCCGCCAGGAACCGGCCCACACCACGAGCAACCATTTCGGCTCCCGCCTCGTGTTCGACCGCGACGGCAACCTCTTCGTCACGGCCGGGGACCGCTTCACCCTCCGCGACCAGGCCCAGAACCCGGCGAACCACGTCGGCAAGATCATGCACATCACGCCGGAGGGCCGGCCTGCGCCCAACAACCCGTTCCTGCAACGCGAGGGCGTGCGGCCCGAGATCTGGTCCCTGGGCCACCGGAACGTCCAGAGCGCGGCGCTCAATCCTGCGACCGGCGAGCTCTGGATCGCCGATCACGGCGCCCGGGGCGGGGACGAGATCAACATCCCGCAGGCCGGCAAGAACTACGGCTGGCCGATCATCACCTACGGGGTCGATTATTCGGGGGCGAAGATCGGGGAGGGGACCGCCAAGCCCGGGCTCGAGCAGCCGATCCATTACTGGGTGCCGTCGATCGCGCCTTCGGGCATGGCCTTCTACACCGGCGACAAATTCCCGGCCTGGCGCGGCAGCGTGCTGGTCGGAGCGCTCGCCGGGGAACTCTTGACCCGCCTCTCCCTCGACGGGAACCGCATCACCGGGGAGGAGCGGATACTGCAGGATCTCGGCGAGCGCATCCGGGACGTGCGGCAGGGCCCCGATGGGTATGTCTATCTGCTGACGGACCGCCCGAGCGGGCGGCTCCTGCGTGTGAAGCCTGCGAGCTGACGCATCAGCCGGCGCGGCGGTGCGTGGTCGGCGACGGAATCGTCAGGGTGACGCGGTTGCCGGTGCAGGGATCGAGAACGGTGATGGTCATGGCGACCTCCATCAGATGAGATCATCCTGCGCCCGTCCGAGCCCGGTCGATGTGACGGAGCGCACATGGAATGCGTCTCCCCATCACCCCCTCTGGAAGATGAAGAACGCGCCGGCCGCGATGAGCGAGAAGCCGACGGCGTGATTCCAGCCGAGCGGCTCCTTCAGGTAGAGCACCGAGAAGGCCGCGAAGACCAGCAGCGTAATGACCTCCTGCATGGTCTTGAGCTCCGCGGCCGAATAGACCGCCGAGCCGATGCGGTTGGCGGGCACGGCGAGCCAGTACTCCACGAAGGCGATCCCCCAGCTCGCCATCACGGCGATCCAGAGGGGCGCCGACTTGAACTTCAGGTGGCCGTACCACGCGAAGGTCATGAAGACGTTCGAGGCGAGGAGAAGCAGGATCGGGCTGGCGGACGGACTCATGCATCCGCTTTAGCGCCGAACTGGTAACGAGCCGGTTCACGGGCAGGCGCCGCGCGCTATGTTGCCCGGCAAAGCGCAGGGGGCCCGATGCAGCCGGCCGGACACAATGGAGCACGGATGCGCGGCCTTCTCGCCGCTGCGGCGAGTTCGGGCATAGCCCGTCTCATCGAGCGCGCGTTCCGTCTGATCCCGTTGGACAAGGTCTGGGCGCGCATCTTCGGCCCCCCCGATCTCGGGCCCGTCGACTTCGCGGCCCTTCGCCTCCGCTCGACCCCGAACGATGCGCTCGCATGCCCGGAAGGATTTTGCCCGCACGCCCGGCCCGACATCGTGCCGCCGGAGTTCGGCGTTCCCGCGGAGCGCCTGCGCGCGATCCTGGTCGAGGTGGCGCTGTCGGAGCCCGGAACCGAGCGCCTGCCCTCGGATGGGGTCGGCGAGCGCTTCCTCGTCCGCACGCGCTTCTACCGCTTCCCCGACACGGTCGATGCGCAGGTCGTCCCTGCGGGTGAGGGCCGGTCGACGCTGGCGCTCTATTCGCGCAGCCAGGTCGGCCGCTACGATTTCGACGTCAACCGTGCGCGCCTGTCGCGCTGGCTTGCCGCGATCGAGCGCCGCATTGCCGACGGGGGCCGCCTGTCAGCGTGAGCCGAGCCGCGCCAGCACCTCGGCGCCGCCGGCGATCTGCGGGTTGGAGGGGTCGAAGCCCTCGCGCTGCTCGCGCGCGGTCACGAGCGTCCTGGCGGTCGCGAAGGCGGCATCGAGGCGGGGCTCGCGGCGCAGGGCCTGGTTGAAGAAGGCGTCGCCGAAATAGGTCCAGGTCGCGCCGTCGCGGCAGCCGAAGGAGGGCCGGTCCGCCGCGGCCGCCGTGATCACCAGCGTGCGGGGATCCGCCAGCGCCCGGGCGAAGACCCCGGAATAGCAAGCCGAGACGATGAGCACCCGGTAGCGCGCGCCGGTCGCCGCTAGCAGCGCCCTCACGTCCTCCGGGGTCACGAGGCGCTGGTCGCGGCCGCGCACGAGGCCGATCCCGTCCGGGGTTCCGTGTGAAGTGAGGACGAGGACCGCCACGTCCTCGGCCGGGTCCAGGGTGGCGCCGACCGCGCGGGCGGCGGCGAACAGGTCCTCGGGACCGGCCCCGAACCGGCGCTTGCCGTTGAAGCGCACGATCGAGCGGCCGCGGGCGTCGAGCTGCACCTCGAGCACGCGAGCCGCGCCCTTGGCCTCGCTCTCGAACACGCTCTGCGGCCCCCAAAGGCCGAAGGAGAGGATGTAGGAATCGACTACGCCTGGACGCTGCGGCGCGAGCTTGAACGGGTTCCGGCCCTGCGCCAGAGCCGGCGTCGCCAGGACGAGGAGCGCCAGAAGGGCGGCTCGAAGGGCAGGGGCGGACCTGATCATGGCGCAATCCATCCGCAGGTCGGAAGGGGAGGCGGGACTCACGCATTCGCGGGTGATGCGATGCGCAGGGTCCGATATAGGGCCGGCATGAGCGCATTCCTCCCCCTCGTCGTCGCGGCGCTTGCGCCCCTCCTCGTCGCGGCCACGGGCTTCACCGAGCGGACCTTCATCGGCACGGCGCTGGAGGAGTATTTCTATGGCTTCTTCTTCCGCTCCTATCCCCTGTTCCTGTTCGCCGTCGTCTATGGGACGACGAGGATCGCGGTCGCGGCGGTGGCGGCGCCCGGAGGCCGCGGCGTCTTCCGGAGCTTCACGGCGCCGCTCGCCCTCGCGCTGTTCCTCCTCGCCTGTCTCTACCCGACCTTCGGGGGCTTCGTCCTGCGTCCGGGCTACATGACGGGCGGCATGAGCTTCATCTCCGGGCAGAGCGGCCTCGTGGCAAGCCTGCTCGGGGCGGGGGCGGCGGCGCTGGTCTACGGGCTCGCACTGGGGCTCGCCACTTCCCTCGCAACCCTGCAGGCGCGCCTGCGCTGGCGCTCGCTCGGCCGGGCGGTCGCGGCATTTCTCGCGCTCTGGCTCGGCGCCGCGATCCTGCTCGGGCCGGCCCGGTTCGGCATCGACGCGACCGGCCCTTGGCCGGCAGCGCCGCTGCCGATGCCGCAGGCCGTCAGGGCCGCCCTCGCGGTGGCCCTGGCCCTGGCTCCGCATGCGGTTCTCACCCTGCTTCGGACCCGGCGGGCGCCTTAGACTCGAAGCCTCTTGCCTTCGGCCGCGGACAGGCAGAGCATCGGTCGTCGAACGCGTCGGACAAAAGCGCGCTTGAGGGGGCAGGGAGGATACACCCAATGGCACCCAACGGCAGACCAGCGTCGGGCCCGCGATGCATTGCGATCGTCGGCCCGTTCCAGAGCGGTAAGACCACGCTGCTCGAATCTATCCTGGAGCGCACCGGGACCCTGTCCCGATCCGGGCGGGTGACGAACGGCGATACGGTCGGGGATTCCAGCGCCGAGGCCCGGGCCCACGCCATGAGCGTCGAGCCCAACGTCGCCACGGTGCAGTTCCTCGGCGAGACCACCACCTTCATCGATTGCCCCGGCTCCGTGGAGTTCCTCCACGACATGCGCCACGTGGCGCCGGTCTGCGACGCCGCCATCGTGGTCTGCGAGGCCGACGAGCGGAAAGGTCCGGCGCTCGAGATCGTGCTGCGCGAGCTCGAAGAAGCCGGCATCCCGCGGTTCCTCTTCATCAACAAGATCGACAGCGCGACCCGGCGCGTCCGCGAGACGCTCGAGATCCTGCAGCGCGCCTCGCGCACGCCCCTGCTCCTGCGCCAGATCCCGATCTGGAAGGACGGCATCGCGGTCGGCTTCATCGACCTCGCGCTCGAGCGCGCATTCATCTACCGCGAGCATGCCCCGAGCGAGATCGTCGACCTTCCCGAGGGCGAGCTGCCCCGGGAGAAGGAGGCGCGCTTCGCCATGCTGGAGCGCCTGGCCGATTACGACGATGACCTCATGGAGGACCTGATCTCCGAGATCGAGCCCCCGAAGGACCGGGTGTTCGACGACCTCGCCCGCGAGGTGCGCGAGCGCCACGTCGTCCCGGTGCTGATCGGCTCCGCAGACCGCGGCAACGGAGTCACGCGCCTCCTGAAGGCGCTCCGCCACGAGGCGCCCGGGATCGCCGACACCCGCGTCCGGCTCGGTCTCCCGGACGGCGGCCCGCCGCTCGCCCAGGTGGTCAAGACCCTGCACACCGGCCATGGCGGCAAGGTGTCGATCGCCCGCGTGCTGCGCGGCTCGATCCGCGAAGGCGACACCGTGATCGGCTCCCGCGGGGCCGAGACCCGGGTCGGCGGTCTCCTCTCGATGGTGGGCGCCACCACGGCCCGCCAGGCGGAGGCCCGGGAGGGCGAGACGCTCGGCTTCGTCAAGCTGGAGGGCGTCGCGACCGGCGACTGCATCGCCGCCGGCAAGGTGCGGCCCGAGGCGATCATCTCCGTCGCGCCGCCGGAGCCGGTCTTCTCCGTGGCCCTCAAGGTCAAGGACCGCAAGGACGACGTGCGCCTGACCGCCGCGCTCGCGAAGATCTCCGAGGAAGACCCGGCGCTCGTCGTCGAGACGAAGCCGGAGACCGGGGAGATGCGTCTCCTCGGCCAGGGCGAGATGCATCTGCGCGTCGCGGTCGAGCGCCTCGCCTCGCGCTTCCAGGTGCCGGTGGAGACCGGGAAGCCCCGGGTCAATTATTGCGAGACCATCAAGCTGCCGGCCGCCGCGCGCGGACGTCACAAGAAGCAGACCGGCGGTCATGGGCAGTTCGGCGACGTGGCGATCGAGGTCGCGCCGCTGCCGCGCGGCGAGGGCTTCGCGTTCCAGGACAAGATCACGGGCGGGGTGGTGCCGCGGCAATACATCCCCTCGGTCGAGACCGGCGTGCGCGATGCCATCCGGCGTGGGCCCCTCGGCTTCCCCGTGGTGGACCTCGCCGTGACGCTGACGGACGGGTCGTACCACACGGTCGATTCCTCCGATGCCGCCTTCCAGGCGGCCGCGAGGCTCGCGCTCGCCGAGGCTCTGCCGAAGGCGAAGCCCGTGCTCCTCGAGCCGATCCTGTCGGTCGAGATCGCGATCCCCTCGGAGGCCCTCTCCAAGGCGACCGCGCTCGTGACCGCGCGGCGCGGCCAGATCCTCGGCTATGACGGCCGCCCGGGCTGGCAGGGCTGGGACGTGCTCCAGGCCATGATCCCGGAATCCGAGATCGGCGACCTGATCGTGGAGCTGCGCTCCGCCACCGCCGGCGTCGGCACCTTCTCGACCCGCTTCGACCACATGGCCGAGCTGACGGGCCGCCCGGCCGATCAGGTGCTGCAGCAGGCCCAGCGCGCGTCGCCGTAGCGCTCCCCGCAAGCCCTCCCCCGATGCGGGGGAGGGTGTCGGGCCAGACGAGCCTTCCCTCCGTGGCGCGTACCTTCTCCCTCCGCTCAGGGGTGAGGTGCGCTGCCCTGCCGCTTGCTGCTCGGCTTGGCGCTCCTGGCGGGAATGACATCGGGCGCGTCCTGCCCGTGCTCCGGCACGGGACGACACGCCCGCCATCGACAATGCCCGCGTCCCGCGCCAATCTGCACGGCCGTGCGGGAGCTCCCGCCTGGGTAACGACGGAGGGAGGAGCATGAGCGCATCGGTGGCGCAGGCGGGCGGGAGCGGCCCGGCGGCCGACACGACACGGCCCTGGCTGGCGCATTACCCGGCGGCGGTGCCGGCGACGATCGACGAGGGGCGGCTCGGCACGCTCGTCGACATCTTCCGGGCTTCCGTAACGGAATATGCGACCCGGCCCGCCGCGGAGAGCTTCGGCAAGCGCATCACCTACGAGGAGCTCGGAGCGGCCGCCGCCGCCGTGGCCTCGTGGCTGCAGATGCAGGGCCTGCGCAAGGGCGACCGCGTTGCCATCATGCTCCCGAACGTGATGGCCTATCCGCCGATCCTGTTCGGGATCCTGTCCGCGGGCTGCACGGTCGTGAACGTGAACCCGCTCTACACACCGCGCGAGCTGACGCATCAGCTGAAGGACGCCGGCGCCCGCGTGCTGTTCGTGCTGGAGAATTTCGGCCACACCATCGAGGAGGCGCTGCCGGAAGTCGGGTTCGACAGGATCGTGGTGGTCAGCCCCGGCGACCTCCTCGGCCTCAGGGGCGCTCTCGTGAACCTGGTGTCGCGGCACGTGAAGAAAGCCGTCAGGACGTACCGCCTGCCGCGCGCCGCCGCGTTCCGGGCCGTGCTCGCGGAGGGGCGCAAAGTTCCGCCCACTCCGGTGACCATCACCCTCGATGATGTCGCGTTCCTGCAATACACCGGCGGCACCACAGGCGTCGCCAAGGGGGCGGTGCTGCTCCACCGCAACGTCGCGGCGAACGTCGCCCAGTGCGAGGCCTGGATGAGGCCGTTCATCGGCGACCGGCCCGACCACGTGATGGTCACGGCGCTGCCGCTCTACCACATCTTCGCGCTCACGGTCTGCGCGATGCTGATGACTCGGGTCGGCGCCTGTCAGCTTCTCATCGCCAACCCGCGCGACATCCCGGGCTTCGTCAAGACCCTCAAGTCGCGCCCGTTCACGCTGATGTCCGGGGTCAACACACTTTACAACGCGCTCGCGAGCCATCCCGAGTTCAAGAACGTGGACTTCTCGGACCTGGTGTTTTGCGTCTCGGGCGGCATGGCGACCCAGGAGTCGGTGGCGAAGCGCTGGAAGAGCGTCACGGGCAAGGCGATCATCGAGGGCTATGGCCTGTCCGAGACGTCGCCCGTGGTCTGCGTCAACCCGCTCGATCTCGCGGAGTTCTCGGGCACCATCGGCTATCCGCTGCCCTCGACCGAGATCGCGATCCGCGACGCGGACGGCCGCGATCTGCCGCCCGGCGAAAGAGGCGAGCTCTGCGTGAAGGGCCCTCAGGTGATGCCGGGCTACTGGCAGCGGCCGGACGAGACCGCGAAGGTCATGACCGCGGACGGATATTTTCGCACCGGGGACGTGGCCGTGCTGCAGCCGGACGGCCAAGTGCGCATCGTCGACCGCATGAAGGACATGGTGCTGGTCTCCGGTTTCAACGTCTACCCGAACGAGGTCGAGGACATTCTGGCGAAGCACCCGGGCGTATTGGAGGTCGCGGTGATCGGCCTGCCCGACGAGGCATCCGGCGAGATCGTGGCGGCCTATGTGGTGCGCCGCGACGAAGCGGTGACCGCCGAAGCGCTGCGGGACTTCTGCCGGGCGAATCTCACGCCCTACAAGGTCCCGCGCCGGATCGAATTCCGCGAAGCCCTGCCGAAGACCAATGTCGGCAAGGTGCTGCGCCGGGCCCTGCGCGACGAGGCCACCGGCACAGGCACGGCGCGATAAGAATCCGTGTGGGCTGGCGGCTATCCGCAACGAAAAACCCTCCCCGGTGGGGAGGGTTGTTTCGTCTGGGATGAGGGCAGGGGCACTTACTCGCAGATCTTGACGCGGCGGTAGTAGAGGACGTTGCCGAAGGCGTCGGTGACGGGCTGGCGGGCGCGGTAGCAGGTCGGAGCATAGGCGACCGGGGCCACATAGACCGGCCGG
>JAESFH010000130.1_pt1 | contig 57304 bp, 53 predicted proteins | sample 9269381 | NCBI WGS metagenome assembly JAESFH01 (sample SAMN14504062, study PRJNA617094) | algae metagenome | isolation source: Aphanothece sp. CMT-3BRIN-NPC111 and co-occurring heterotrophs from well... | place: USA: Clark Mountains Wilderness, California | collected 2010-04-18
AGAGCACTTCGACCATGAAGGCTATCGCGCGGGCCAGCGTGGAGCAGTCAATTGCGTTGAAGGAAGTGTCCACGGCTGTTCGGACCATGGACGAGATGACACAGCACAACGCGGCACTAGTCGAAGAGACGAACGCCGCTCTCGAGCAGACGGAGTCACAAGCTTCCCAACTTGATCGCATCGCCGGCATCTTCCGCATCGGCGCTTCCGATGCGCCGAGCGTCGCCTCGGATGAACGGCATGCGAAGGCGGGACAGCGCCGGTCTGCGGCCTAGGCAGAGCACGGACGCACCTCGGGTGCCTTTGCCATCTTAGGACGGAAGGAGATTTCGTTCATCCAATCCGGCTGGGAGGGCAGGCCGTCGTGATCATTCCGGCATCTGCCCCTCGCTGGTGGTCCTTTCGCTCTCGCGGGACCGCCCCGTTGCCAGGACGATGCAGTACCTCCTCAAGAGTACCAAACCAGTCGTGGCAGACCTTGCGTTCGGTTGCAAACTGGGGATCGTGGCCGGAGATGCTCTGCGGCGAAGGATAGACCTTACCTGGGCTTATGTGGATCGAGAACGAGCACAAGGCGCCCTCCGGCGGATGTTGCGACTGACAGTACCTCGGGGGTGCCTTTCGTCCCTGCGGCATAGGAACCGTGTTTGAACCCAATCCGACGCAATCCATTCTCGATGGCTGCGACGAAGTCGCTGCGCAGTTCCGCGATGGACGCTGCACCATCCGCTTCCATCCTGTACACCAATTCTGTCGACACCCGTTCCGCGGTCCCGTCGAGCGGGACCGATCGTTCGGGGACGACGACCGCGCGACTGCACGACCGAATACAGGCTTATACCGTCCCTTCGGGATGGATATCATAACGGGATCGTCAAGGCCGGAGCTGCCGTAATACTCTCGCAGGTCCGCCCTCAGCCGCATGGCTTCTACCCTGACGATGGAGTCACCCTGTGGATCCCAGTCGGCTTTCCTGCCGAGTGCCTCTACGGCGATGCCGTAGGCGTTGATCCGATGTGCGTTTCCCGAGAGTGCCTGCTCAACAATGTATTCGAGGACCTTCGAACGCGCGGTGGATCGAGCTAGCCGGGGCCACCTCAGGATCCGGAGAATTGCATCGCGGACCTCGGTGGCGGTCGGAGGGCCGAGTGTATCTTCCGGGAGCTTATTCATCATTGGGAAGGCGATGCGGCATGGCTTGTGAAAGTTCACCGATGTTACGATCCAAGCTTGGATCGGGATCAGTTCCTCCGGGTGGTCGTGTCCCTGAGGCCTCCTCCCGCAAACTTCCAATTGTTACAGTAACATTCCGAAGCGCCTGCTTGTTGATGGCGGCGCGGGGTGCCGTACTCGCGACATATCGGTGGCCTTCGAAGGGGACCTGGAACAAGTCAGGGCCGCGCTCAACAAGAGCGTACACGAGTTCGCGGATATCGTCCGCCAGTTGAGACTTCCCTCTCGATCCCTGAAGACCGCGACGGGCGAGATCCTCGTCGGGGCCAACGATTTGGCGGACCGAACCACCAAGCAGGCATCCACGCTCGAGGAAACAGCGCAAGCGATGGGACAGCTAGCGGCAACGGTAGTCGAGAACACCGGCCGTGCTGAAGCCGCACGGGAACTGGCCTCCGAGGTGTCCGTGGTCGCATCCGAAGGCGGCCGGGTCATGGAGGAAGCAAACGCAGCCATGCAGCGCATCAGCGCGAGTTCCGAAACGATCTCGAACGTGATCGAAATGATCGATGATATTGCCTTCCAGACAAACCTGCTTGCATTGAACGCTTCCGTCGAGGCGGCACAGGCCGGCGACGCCGGCAAGGGCTTCGCCGCCTTCGCCGTCGAGGTCCGTCGCCTGGCCCAGTCGGCAGCCGATGCTTCCCGGGAGGTAAAGGGGCTGATCGAGCAGAGCCTGAGCGAGGTCTCGGAAGGATCACGATTGGTGTCCTATGCTGCCTCCAAGATAGTTAAGATGGTAGACGGGGTAGGAAGCAACGTTAGGCTGATCGACGACATAGCGGCCGCGAGCAAGGAACAATCCACCGCCATAAGCGATGTATCGGAAGCAGTCAGGCAGATCGACGGCATCACCTGGAACAACTCCGACCTGGTCGAACAAACGAACATCGTGATCGAGCAGACCGAAAGGCAGGCAAGGCAGCTCGATCGTCTAGTCGAGACTCTGATCGTGGACAAGCCGGGAGACAAGAGCGGCCGCCGAACGGCCGTCGGCGGACACTACGTCGAACATCCCGCGATGCGCACGAGGGTATGCTATCGGGCGCTGGAACCCGCGCCCGATTACCGTATGTCTTGACAGCGGCGTAGACCATCGCCGCTAGCCGGCCGACTGGAGGACAATATCCACTCCGGTCTTCGTGTCCTCGGTGAAACGGATGTTGGGTAAGTCGTTTCCTTCGATCCACGAGGTTGCCCTGTCCTTCGGCCAGCCTAGGTCAAGCCATCGTCGTTCCAGCCGCCTCTGCAGTTCGGGCAACGGCACCCCCAGGAATACAACGAGATCGAACTTCGGTCTCAGTTCTGACCAAGGCTGTTCGGAGGAAGCGAGGTAGTTTCCTTCGACGACCACCAATCTGACATGTCTCCCGATCATGTCCGCACATCCGCGCGATACATCGAGTCCGCGATCGAAGACCGGAACGACGATGTTGTCCTCCCGGTCTCTGATGCGGTCCAGGACCGTACCGAGGCCAGCGCAGTCGAAGGTGTCGGGAGCGCCCTTGCGGTGTCGTCTACCCAGTTTTTCGAGTAGGACGTTGTCGTAGTGGAAGCCGTCCGCCTGGAGGACGGCAGCGTTGGCAAGTCGATCCCGTAGGTCTGCGGAAATCGTGGATTTACCAGCGGCCGGTGGACCGGCGATAGCTACGATGATCCGGTCGCCGGACAGATCTGCGATGTGGGCCGCGAGTTCTTCCGTTGTCTTCATCTTCAGTTCTGTAGGCATTGATCCCAAGTTCCCCGGCGCAACCGCCTTCGTTTCAAATTAGCCGACCACTGGTCCAGGGTGCGTCCTGATTGTGAATACCGTTATGGCCGTGTCATGGTGAACATGCTGCTCTCCTACGGTACCTACGGGTCGCTCGACCTCGACACCACAAGATGAGGCAGTTGGCGCATGTCGTCGAACATCAAGTGGGGCAGTGCAGCTTCTATTGCCGGACGCACGTCGCCTGGCGCAATATGGCTGCCGCCGACATAGGCGAAAACACGCATGCCGGCGGCATGGGCAGCCTCGATACCCGCGGGGCTGTCCTCGATCACAAGGCAGCGGCCCGGATGGGTGTTCATTTGGGCGGCAGCATGGAGGAAGAGGTCCGGGGCGGGCTTGCCGTTTTCCACCATTGTGGCCGAAAAAATATGGCCTTCGAACCAAGGCAAAAGCCCGGTGAGTTCAAGGCTCAGGCGAATGCGTTCAGGTATGGAAGAAGAAGCGACGCAAAAGGGGACGGTGAGCCTATCAAGGATGTCGGGCAGGCCTGGACTGGCGCGCAGTTCCTTGCGGTAGAGATCATATAGGTCCGAGCGCATGGCGCGGTGGGCCGCCTCGCCGAGAGGGATGCCATGGGCCGCTTCGATGCCCTTGGCGATCGTAGTCATGGAGCGGCCGAGAAAATCACGATATGCGGTTTCGGGAGGAACCACGAGATCCTGGGCCGCGAGCGCATCGATGAGAACCATCATGGCCAGTGGCTCGCTGTCCACCAGAACGCCGTCGCAATCGAAGATGACAAGGTCTACGGGAGTGCTGATCATGCTAGAGCTGGTCTGATAGGTAGAGCGCAAGTGTCGCTCTGGTGCCTTGCTCCCAAAGCGAGTCGAGGGCTTCGGTGAACGCTGCGACGAAGCTTTGGTGCCCCGCAAGCTCCCCGTAGATGTCGGACATGGAGAGCCAGACTTTGGGGTCGTATCGGGCGAGTCGGGCCTGCTTGGTGAGGCGCTCCCAGCTTGGATCGTTGGCTTCGATGGTCACGCCCGTGTCGGTTTCGCCGTAGCAATAACGGCACCATAGGGCACTCACGAGTGCCAATCCGTTAACGGACTGTTGACGTTGCACGCGATCCAGCGCCGATGGGATGATGAATTTGGGTTGGCGGTTGGAGCCGTCCAGCGCAAGGCGCCGAATCGTGTCGCCTATTTTTGGATTGCTGAAGCGGCGTTCGCAGAGTGCGAAATAATCATCGAGGTTAGTGTCGGGAACGGGGGGAACGACGGGGATGATTTCGTCGCGCTCAACCTTGGCGAGGAACGCGCGAACCAGGGGATGTTCCATGGCCTCGTGGACGAAGTGGATATCGAGCAACCCTGCCGGATAGGCGATGGTGGCATGGCCACCGTTAAGGATGCGGATCTTCATGTGCTCGTAGGGCGCGACGTCATGGACGAATTGCACACCCACCTGTTCCAGCGCGGGTCGGCCAGCCGGGAAGTTGTCCTCGAGCACCCACTGCTTGAAGCTTTCGCAGAAGACGGGCCAATTGTCCTCGATGCCGAAATGGTCCTTGAGAAAGGTGATCTCGCGGTCGGAGGTGGCGGGCGTAATGCGATCGACCATTCCGTTGGGAAAGGCGACGTTGTCGCGGACCCAGCGGGCAAGACTTGGGTCTATCAGCTGGGCAAGGCCCACCACGGCATTCTGGGTGACGTGGCCATTGCCGGGAATGTTGTCGCAGGACATGACGGCGAACGGCTGCGTCCCTGCCTGAAGACGGCGCTCAAGGCCGGCCAGGATCAAGCCAAACGCCGTCTTGGGGGAATCGCGGTGGCCGGCGTCATGAACGATGTCCGGGTGGGTCGGATCGAACTTCTGCGAAGCGGGATCGATGAAATAGCCACCTTCGGTGATGGTCAGCGAAACGATGCGAATGGCGGGATCGGCCAGTTGGGCGATAATTGCTGCGCTGTCTCCGGGCTGGAGGTAATCGATCATGGCGCCGGTCACGCGGGCGGCGGATGCATCCGCTTCCTGTTCAACGACGGTAGTCAGCCAATCCTGCGCCATGAGTTTTTTCCGCATGGCCTCGTCGGCCTCGCGAACGCCCGCGCCAATCAAAGCCCAATCGTGGTCGATGCCGCGGGCGAAGAGCTCGTCCAGGTAAAGGGCTTGGTGGGCACGATGGAAGTTGCCGACGCCGAAATGGACGATGCCGGGGGTGAGGGTGCTGCGATCATAGGCCGGGGTCGCGGCGGTGGTGATGGAGGGGAGAGTGGCGGCTGAGAGTTTGGTGGTCATTGTTTTAGTCCTTGTGCGCATTTACGGGCACTGCAATCTCGTTCCGTCGTCATTGCCCGGCCTGTCCGGGCAATCCATCCCGGCTGGTAGTGCGCTGCGATGTGGATCACCGGGACGAGCCCGGTGATGACGGCGCGGAGGGCTGGGCTACTTTCCCTCAGATCGCCTTGCCGGCGGCGTCGAAGCGATAGATGCGGCTGGGGTCAGGCGTGAGGTAGACGTCGTCACCATGGCTGAACGTTTGTTCGCCATCGGTGCGGATGGTCATCAGGCCCAGTCCCTCGACATGAACGTGGAGGAAGGTGTCGGAGCCCAGTTGTTCGGCTACTCCGATTGTGCCTTTCCAGGTGCCGGGTGTCGGGGAGGGCGACAGCTGGAAATGCTCGGGTCGCACGCCAATGGAGTGGGCGTTGTACTTGGCAGCTTCGGGACCATCAACGAAGTTCATCTTAGGCGAGCCAATGAAGCCAGCGACGAAGCGATTGGCGGGCTTTTTGTAAAGGTCGAGTGGGGAGCCGAACTGTTCGACGTTGCCGGCATTGAGCACCACGATGCGGTCGGCCATGGTCATGGCTTCGACCTGGTCGTGCGTGACGTAGATCATGGTGGTTTTCAGCTGCTGGTGCAGTTCGGTGATTTCCAGCCGCATGTTGACGCGCAGGGCGGCGTCGAGGTTGGACAGCGGCTCGTCGAAGAGGAACGCCTTGGGCTCGCGCACGATGGCGCGGCCAATGGCGACGCGCTGGCGCTGGCCGCCGGAGAGGGCCCGCGGGCGGCGGTCGAGATATGAGGTGAGATTGAGCGTGCGGGCGGCGTATTCGACCTTTTGGTCGATGACCTCTTTGGACGCCTTAGCCATCTTGAGCGGGAAGGCGATATTGTCGCGGACGCTCATGTGGGGGTAAAGCGCATACGACTGGAACACCATGGCAAGGCCACGCCGGGCCGGTGGCGCCTTGGTCATGTCCTGCCCGTCGAGCAGGATGGTCCCACTGGAAGTGTCTTCGAGGCCAGCGATCAGGCGCAGCAGGGTGGACTTTCCGCAGCCGGAAGGGCCAACGAAGACGACGAACTCGCCTTCCTTGATGTCGAGAGAGATGTTGGGAATGATCTCAACTTCGCCGAAGGACTTCTTGACGTTTTGCAGGGATATGGAGCCCATTTTCAGTGGTCCTTGTTTGTGCGCAGGTCGATATATTCGGTGAGGCAGAAGACCCCCACCTTGATCCTCCCCCTGGAGGGGGAGGTGTCGACTGAGATGTTTACTTCCATCATTTCACTGCACCGAAAGTCAGGCCGCGGACGAGCTGTTTCTGGCTGAACCAGCCCATGAGGAGGATCGGCGCGATGGCGAGGAGCGAGGCGGCGGAGAGCTTCGCGAGGAAGAGGCCTTGCGGGGATGAGAAGGAAGAGATGAAGGCGGTCAGCGTGCCCGCGCGGCCTGAGGTCAGCGTGATGGTCCAGAACGCTTCGTTCCAGGCTAAAATCACGTTGAGCAGAAGCGTCGAGGCGATGCCGGGGACGGCCATGGGGACGAGGACGTGGACGATCTCGTTCCAGAGCTCGGCGCCATCCATGCGCGAGGCTTCGAGGATATCGACCGGGATTTCCTTGAAGTAGGTGTAGAGCATCCAAATAATGATCGGCAGATTGATCAGCGTCATGATGATGGTAAGGCCATGCACCGTGTCGAGCAGGCGCAGATCGCGGAAGATTAGGTAGATCGGGATCAGCACGCCGACAGCGGGCATCATTTTGGTGGAGAGCATCCACATCAAAACGTCCTTGGTGCGCTTGGTGGGCGCGAAGGCCATCGCCCAGGCGGCGGGAATGCCAATGACCAGGCCCAGGAGGGTCGAGCCGACCGAGACGATGATCGAATTGGTGGCGTGCTTGATGTAGTCCGAGCGGGCCTGGACGGCGCCGAAGTTTTCCAGCGTAAATTCTTGCGGGAAGAAGGTAGGGTTGTTGGCGATGGCCTCGGCTTCGGTCTTGAAGGCGGTCAGAAGCACCCAGAGGATAGGGGAGAAGAGGATCAGCGCCACGGCCCAGGCGGCGATGGTGAAGCCGATCTTTGTGCCAGTTGAGACGTTGCGGGCCATTTAGTTTTTCTCCGCCGGGTGTTTGCCGAGTTTCGCGCTCGAGTGCTTCTGTCCCGCTTGAGGGGAAAGAGAGGAGGGTGCCTGCAGTGTTCCGCAAAATTCAAGCATCGAGGTTCTTCCCTACGGCGCGCATTAGGAAGAAGGCGACGATGTTGGCGAGGACGACGGCAACGACACCGCCCGCGGACCCGGCGCCGATGTCGTTGGACAGGATGCCCGTGCGGAAGACGAGGAAAGTAAGGTTTGTCGAGGCATAGCCGGGGCCGCCGCCTGTCGTGACGCGGATCTCAGCGAAGATGCCGAGAAGGAAGATGGTCTGGATCAGGATAACGATGGTGATTGAGCGGGCCATGTGCGGCAGGATGATATAGCGGAAGCGGTTGACGGCGTTTGCGCCATCCATTTCAGCGGCTTCGCGCTGTTCTTCAGAGAGCGACTGCAGCGCCGTGAGGAAGATCAGCGTGGCGAAGGGCAGCCATTGCCAGGCGACGATGATGATGACGGAAAACAGCGGGTACTGGTTGAACCAATCCACCGGCTGCAGCCCGAAGGCGCGCCAGAGGTGGCCGAGTACGCCATAGCCGGGGTGCATAAAACCATTCTTCCAGATCAGTGCAGCAACGGGTGGCATGACGAAGAAGGGCGAGATGACGATGATGCGCAGGATGCCCTGGCCCCAGATCGGCTGGTCCAGCAGGAGCGCAAGGAAGGTGCCGCCGATGACCGTGATGAGGAGGACGCCGCCAACCAGGATCAGGGTATTAACCAAGGATTGGGTGAAGCTGGGATCGCCGATGACGTAGAGGTAGTTTGCCCAGCCGGCGAAGCCGGTCATCATGGGGTTGATCAGGGAATAGTTTTGGAACGAGAACCACAGGGTCATGACAAGGGGCACGATCATCCAGACCAAGAGGACCAGGACGGCTGGTGCCATCATGACGCGTGAGAGGGTGCGGGTCTGTGCGGTGGCCATGGGTAACCTCGGCAAGTCAGGTTCATCTGGACCCGTTATCACCGACCTGATGAATCAACCTCCACGCTACGAAGGCTCACCACACCAGGACGGTGGCAAGTTGCTCTTCAGCCAGTCTTGCTTGGGTAGCAATAGAAAATGCTGTGGCGGACGCCTTTGCGTCGGCCACAGCAGTGTCCCCGGGAGGAGGGGTTACTTGATGTAGCCGGCGCGCGTCATCTCGCGGGTGGTCGCCTCTTGCGCCTGGGCCAGGGCGTCGTCAGCCGACATCTGGCCGGCGAGCGCTGCGGAAAAGATCTGGCCCACGTTGGTCCCGATGCCCTGGAATTCAGGAATGGCGACGAACTGAACCCCGGTATAGGGGACCGGCTTGGTTGCAGGATTGGTAGGGTCCGCCGCATTGATCGAATCGAGCGTCATCTTCGCGAACGGCGCAGCAGCCTGGTACTCCGCGTTCTCGTATAGGGAGGTTCGTGTGCCGGGGGGTACGTTAGCCCAGCCGTCTTGTGCGGCAACGGTATCGAGATACGCCTTGTTGGTCGCCCAGTTGATGAACTTCTCGGCGGCTTCGGCATTCTGCGAACTGTTGGGGATGGCAAGCGACCAGGCCCAGAGCCAGTTGGCGCGCTTGCCAAGACCGGTGTCGGGCGCCAGGGCAAAGCCGACCTGGTCGGCAACGGTGGAGTCCTCCGGGTTGGTCACGAAGGATGCCGCAACGGTGGCGTCGATCCACATGCCGCACTTGCCCTGCTGGAACAGGGTGAGGTTTTCGTTGAAGCCGTTGGACGAAGCACCAGCCGGGCCGGCGTCAGCCATCAGCGAGAGATAGAAGTCTAGAGTCGCCTTCCATTCAGGCTGGTCGAACTGGGGATTCCAGTTTTCGTCGAACCAGCGGGCGCCGAACGAGTTGGACATGGTGGTCAGGAAAGCAGTGTTCTCGCCCCAGCCGGCCTTGCCGCGCAGGCAGATGCCGTTGATATCGTTGGCACGGTCGGTCATGGCGCGGGCGGCCTGGCCGATGAATTCCCAGGTGGGCGCTTCCGGCATGGTGAGGCCGGCTTTTTCCATCAGATCCTTGCGGTACATCACGAAGGACGACTCGCCATAGAAAGGAGCGGCGTAGAGTTTGCCCTCGAAGCTAAGGCCGGTCCTGATCGGCGGCAGGATGTCGTCGACGTCATAGGCCGGATCCGCTGCAAGGCCGTCGAGCGGCTTGAGCCAGCCCTGCTTGGCCCAGATCGGGGCTTCATAGGTGCCGATGGTCATTACGTCATACTGCCCGCCATTGGTGGCGATGTCGGTGGTAACGTTCTGGCGCAGAGTGTTTTCCTCGAGCACGACCCAGTTGAGCTGGATGCCGGTTTCTTCGGTAAACGCGGGCGACAATCCCTGCATGCGCACCATGTCGCCATTGTTGACGGTGGCGATGGTGAGCGTCTGCGCAGAAGCGGTGCCTACCAAGCCGGCCGCGAAGCTCACGGCTAAGAGCAATGTGTTAGATTTCAAGATGTTCCTCCTCGGGCATCCGTTGGCCCTGCATACATATCTTCGAGAACCCCGCTAAAAGTCAAGCAGGCGCTGAACTATTGTGCATCAACCGCGTCTTTGATCGCCGCAGCTGCCTTACGTGAAGCACGGGCCGCCGGGAACACTGAAAAATGGGGGAGTGATACCACGAATATCTTGCAGCAAAGTCGACACTGCAATCGAAGGCTTATCCCCAAACGGCGGCAACTCGGAGGCAAACATGCCGCTGGCCTGTCGGCCTCCTTCTCTTGAGGGTGTATCAAGGGAGTGTTTCTAGGTTCGACTTACTTGTTGGCGATTATCGATCAAGGGCGACAGCGGGCTTGCGCTGATTGTCTCGGTCGTGGTGTTCCTCCTAGACCGGTCCCGAAACAACCCGACCATATCGCCGTCATCCACGCTGGGTTGGCGACCGATCCGCACCTCAACGCCCGGCGGATCTTCGTCCCGGCGCTCCTACCTGCAGTAGGTCATTATCGGGGATACATGGCGAACGCTGCGTGGCGATGACTTCATCCACGGCGATGCGGATCGTCTTGGTCATGATCCCCCTCATTCAGCCATGTCCGCTTCAGCAGGGATCAAAAACAAGGGATGCGGCACCGATAAGGCCCGAATTTTCGCTTAATGATGCACGGCGCACCGGCGTTTTCCGAAACACCGGCATGGCCCGCGCCGCTATCGTCTCGGCAATGGTTGGCTCCAAGAGATCGAAGCTCTGGGCGACACCGCCGCCGACTACGATCATTTCTGGGCTCAAAGCGTGCAAAATGGACGTGAACCCTATTCCAAGGACTCGGCCTTCATCCGCAAGCATGGCAAGCGCTGTTGCGTCACCCCGGCGCGCCGCGATAGTGATGTGACTGGCGTCTACAGGTCCTAGCCCGGCAGCGGCAAGGATCGCCGCTCCTTCTGGACGCTCCGCTAAAACCCGTGCGCGTCTCGAAAGCGCGGATCCTGCCCCAAGAGCCTCGAAGCAGCCATAGGCACCGCACGAACATTGGGCCTCGGATCGATGATCTATTATCATGTGTCCTAGGTGTCCAGCAAACCCGCGCCGTCCCCGCACCACGCGCCCGTCTGAAATGATACCGCCACCGATACCGGTGCTGATGGTCAGGTAGGCGAGGTGGGACAGACCTGCACCGGCGCCAAAGCGCCACTCGCCGATCGCCGCCGCGACCCCGTCATTCTCGACGATACAGGGCAGGCCTAGGCGGTCCGAAACGATTTGGCGAAGCGGGACGTCGGTCCAGCCGGGCAGCGTGGGAATGTCAAGGACAATCCCGGCTTCGGTGTCCAGCGGGCCCGGAGATGACACCCCGACCCCCATGATATCCTTCAAAGCGACGTCGGCGGTGACCCGGTCGAACAAGGCATGGATCTGGGCCCACACTCCGTTCGGACCATTGACGATATCGGTTTGGATCGCCGCACGGGAAATGACGTTACTGCCCCTGTCGATCACCGCAACACGCAGCTGCGTGCCCCCGAGGTCGATGCCGATCGCCAGTTCGGTCACTGCTGCGCGCCCGTTCGCCCGACCACATGGCCTCGTATCCAAGACATGCGTGCGCCGATGTCGGGTGCGCCAAAGGCCAAAGAGCCGAGGACCACGGTTTGTGCCCCCGCATTCCACAAGTCGGAGACGGTGTGCTCACGAATGCCCCCGTCGGCCGCAAGCAAGGTTTGGTTCGTCAGTCCGGCATTTGACAGATAGCTGCGGGCCGCCAGCAAGCGTCGGGTCGCTGCTTGATCCAGACCCTGTCCCTTGACGCCGATCCTCGTCCCCAAAAGGGTAATAAGTTTGGTTCGCCCTGCAAACTCGCGAATGGCGTCGACTGGCGTATCCAACTGCAACACCACCCCGGAGAGCAGGCCCCGGCGCTCAATCAAGTCAAGCGCTACGCCTAAGTCGCGGTTTTCGGCATGCACGCTGATGAGGTCGGCGCCGGCGTCGGCGAACTGGTCGATCTGGTAGGAGAGGATATCGTCGGTCGCCATCAAATGGACGTGGAGGGGCCGCGCGCTCCGCTTGCGAATGGCTGCCACAAGGTCCGGAAAGATCAGCAGCGCTGGGGAGAAGTGCCCATCCGATACGTCAAGGTGGTAAATGTCGGTAAGGGAGTCTATCCGATCAATATCGGCGCCGATGGAGAGAAGGTCAGCCGACCATAGTGACACCTCGGCAAGCAGTCGATCGCGTGGCAACTCGTCAAACCAGCCTGCATTGGGCCTCATTTCGGAACCTCTCTAAGGAAATCGGCCAACGCGGCCTTGAAATCGGTGATGTAGGCCGTGCGTGAAGTCGATTTCGATGTAATCTTGACCAGTTTCGCGCCAGGGATCGTTTCGGCAATAATTCGTGCGTGGGAGAACGGATGGACTTGGTCTTGGTCGGTGCCGATGACCAAAGCAGGCACAGCAAGGGCCTGGAGATCGGCGCGAGTCACCTTGGGTCCATCCGCAGATATCCGCATCAGCAACTGGGCCAACATCGCACGGTTGTCTCGCGCGAAAAATCCCCGCAATGACATAAGGTTGTCGGGTGCCTCCCTCGCAAGCGTTTGCGCCGTCGAGCTCGCTTCGAATACGGCAAGTGCCTCTGCACCCTCTTTCACGGCCATAACGGACCCGGCAAAGGCATTGGGCGCCATGTTCTGCGGGTTATCGTCGAAGAGCCATGCTGGCCTCGCGATGACCAACGCCTTCACCAGTTGAGGCTTCCTCACGGCCAGGTTCAGGGCGATCGCGGCGCCCATTGAAATTCCGCCCAGCACCACGGGTTTCGGGAGGTGCCGCTCCACGTATTCGGCTATGTCGTCAGCAAAGGGCTGAATGGAGAACGCCGATATGGGACCCGATTCGGACTGGCCGTGGCCCCGACACTCAACGGTCACACGGCGGTAACCCGATCCCTGGGGAAAGACTTCTGCCGGCTGCGAGGCATCACCCCCCAACCCATGCTGAAACACAAAGGCCGGCCCGGATCCTTCGTCCGAGACGTTCAAGGCGATGCTGTCCCGCGTGTGGAATATCATGAAGCCCTGCCGGTCAGGGAACCAAGGAAGCGGGCCACGCCCGGAGCTTCTTCCTGGGACAGTCCGTGCGTTACCAGCACCCCGCTGAATCCTGCCGACGACAGGAGCTGGAGGTATCGGGGATAGTCCAATACGCCGCGTCCCGCAGTGGTGAAGCTGCCGTCCGGGTTCCGATCCTTCGCATGCGCCAAGACGATCCGATCGTCGAGGGCATGGATTGCCTCGGCGATGATCTGGTCGCGCCGCTCATCGGTCTCCACTTCGAACAGGTTGGCGGCGTCCAGGACGATGCGAAGGCGATCACTGCGCAGGGTGTCGATAAGGCTTCGGGCTTTATGAGCGGAGCTGATGATGTTCGCCAGCTCAGGCTCGATTCCCAAAAGTACGTCATATTTCTCGGCTATCGGTATGATACGGCTGAACTCCCGCATCATTTCCGCCCAGGCAAACGGGGATCCGTTGTCTGGGTGATAGCGCCACTGGTCGAGCGCATCCATGCTGCCGGTGCAGAGGGTCACCAGATTGGTTCCCATAGCACGCGCCTGGGAGGCGATTGACGTGAAAGCCGCGCGACCCTGTTCGCGTTTTGTGGGATCGGGGTGGGTCATGTTGTATGTGGCGGATACGGCGGCTATTTCGACTCCCAATGAAGTCGAGGCCTCGGCAACATCCGCAGCAACGTCATCGGACACCTCGAGAGGCAACGATCCGATGCCAGAGCAGGCCAAGTTGTACTGCACTGCCCCATAACCAGCCGCCGCTGCTTGCCGCAACACGCTCGATGCGTCATCCCCTTCGAAAGTCTTGGCGAAGATTCCCAGCTTCATCATACCGCACCGTTGGCGTCGGCGAGCTTGACCGGCTTCATGGTCGCCGCGGAACGGGCGATCGCCACCATCCCGCGAACCGACGCTATTCCCGCCTCTATGTCTGCGCCCTCCATCGGCGTGCCGTTCAGGATCGTCTCGGCAAAACCTTCCAGTTGGCGGCGATAGAAGTGAGCGTCAGCTCCCAGGACCCGACGCGTTTCCGCAGTACGCTCATCGAATATCTCGACATCGCTGCTCTTGAAAAGCCAGGGATTGTAAGTCTTGGCGACGATACTGCCCATTTCGCCGTAGAGCTGGAAGCCCTCGTGCCAATCCATGCGCACCGCAACCGTCAAGTCCAGGTGACCCAGGGTTCCATTGGCGAACGCTACGTCGATGAACCAGCAATGCGCCCCGAAACGTTCACTGTGTCGGGCCTCGACTTCCACGATGTCTCCGCACAGGTGTCGCGCCGTGTCGAGAAGATGGCTGCCATGAGCTAGCATATAGTATCGCTGCAGGTCCGCCTTAGGATCCGCGCCGGGTTTCCGCACGGAATCGCTCTTGATCATGAGCGGCTGCACGGCGTCGGTGACCGCATAGCGGTGAGTGGAGTCGCAATACCAAGCCTTGAAAGCCAGCAGATCACCGATCGAGGCATCGACAAACGCCTTCGCCGCCTGGATACCAGGGTCGAAGCGCTTCATATGGCCCACCTGAAGCGTCTTCCCGGAGGCGATCACCGCGCTTCGCAGGGTCTCGACTTCCTCTACGGATACGCCGAGTGGCTTTTCGCACAACACGTGCTTGCCAGCATCAAGCGCGGCGATAGCCGCCGGCACATGGAAGGCATCGGACGTGGCGATTACCACGGCATCCAGTTCAGGATCAGCGAGCATTTCATCATAGTCGTTGAACGACTTTTCGGGCCAATGCGTCCACGCCATCCGTTCCAAGAGATCCTGTGCGACGTCACAGATCGCATAAAGGTCTGTATTCCTACCCTTGGTGGCGCTCTCGAAATGGGCGGACTGCGCAATCGGCCCGGCGCCTAGCACGCCCACCTTGAGGCGCTTGTTTTCCTTCTTGGGCATGGTCACCTTCTGTTTCTGGTTACGATCGACCCAGCGGGGCCGAATGGGGAGCGGAGTGGAAGGAGCGGTCACCACAGCGTGTAACCACCGTCCGCCGCGACGATCGCGCCGGTCATGAAGCTCGATGCATCAGATGCCAGGAACAGCGCGACGGCCGCGATTTCATCGATTTGGCCGAACCGGGCCATCGGGGTATTGGCGAGCCACATTCCGGCCATTTCCGGTGCCTCCCTTATCGCATAAGCGTTCATGGGCGTGTCGATGAAGCCGGGGGCGATAGCGTTGACTCGAACCCCGCGCGACCCCCACTCCGCGGCAAGCGAGCGGGTCATATGGTGGACGCCCGCCTTGGACACGTTGTAGTGCACGTTCATCTGTGGGCGGACCACAATGTCGCCCGCCATTGAGCCGATGTTGACGATAGCTCCTTTGCCCCTGGCCAGCATGTTCCGGCCGAAGGCCCTGGCACACCAGAACACGCCGTCGAGGTTGACGTTCAACACGTCGTTCCAATCGCGGTCGCTGATGTCCTCCCCGCCCGCACCCGGCCGCCCGACACCTGCGCAGTTGACGAGAATGTCCAGACCACCCTCGGCGGCGACTTGCGTCGCCAATGCCTCGACGGCGGGTACGTCGGTTACGTCGAGCCGGATCCCGCGGCCGGTCCCTCCCAGCGCGGCTAGGCCGGCTTCAAGGACATCCCCGTCATAGTCGGCTACGGTGACCTTCGCCCCCGCCTCCTGCAACGCCATCGCGCATGCCAGACCGATCGAGCGCCCGCCGCCAGTAACGAGCGCAGTTCGGCCGGAGAGGTCAAACTTCTCCGTGTACATCGAACGTCCTTTGTTCATTCATTGAGCAAACAATTGCAAAACGGCTGGGGTACTGTCAAGCTGAACCGCGATCTGCTTGAGTGGAAATCTTGACGAAACGACCAGGAAGAGCGAATCCATTGGCCAACCAAGCGTCGATCAAGCATTTCAACGGCAGGCAGATTCTTGACCTTCTGAGAGTTCGGGGTCGAACGACGCGCGCCGACCTCGCCAGAACGCTCGGCCTGACGCGGTCGGCGGTGACCTATCAGGTGGACGATCTGGAAAAGCGTGGTCTGGTGCGGGAGGACTATGGCGGCGGGCGATCCAAGACGGATATCGGGCGCCCCGGCATTGGTGTGGTTCTCAATCCCGAGGGGGGGCATTTTCTCGGCGTTGAGATCGGCGTGGGCCTCATGCGCCTTGCGCTTGTTGATCTGGCGCTCAAAACGAAGTCGGAGGAAACGCTCGCCTTCGATCGCAGCCTGGAACCAAGAAGGCTGGCGCAATTAATCAAGGAGCGGGTGGACGCCTTCTCTGCCTCTTCACCCACGAAAATCCGCGGACTAGGGCTCACGCTGCCCGGGTTAGTCGACAAGTCGGGCTGGGTAATCCACCTGCCCATCCTCGGCTGGCGCGAAGTCGATTTCGCCACGATCCTCGATGTCGAACTGGAGCTGCCCTGGACATTGTCCAACAACGCCAAAGCGGCCGCATTCGGCCACAGCTATTGTTTCCCAGAGCCACGCCACAGTCTTATGTTGTTCTTGAAGTTGGGAACCGGATGCGGCGGTGCGATCGTGGTGGAGGGCCGGGTGCTGGACGGCCCGAGCGGCCTTGCAGGGGAGTTTGGCCATATTCGGATTGCCGCAGACGGGCCGGTATGCAGTTGCGGGAAGGTGGGGTGCCTGGAAACTCGCGTCAACCTTGCGGCCCTGCAGCGTTACGTTGGAGCGAATGCATCGCCGGACCAATTGAGCCAGCAGCTTGCCGACGGCGATGAAGCGGTGGGGGCAGCGATGGCGACTTATGTTGGACACCTCGCCGTCGGCCTTGGCGGCCTGGTGAACAGCTTCAACCCTGATTCGATCTTGCTGGGTGGGATGCTCGCACCGCTGTTGCATGACTACCTTCCGGCGGTGCGGGACGGCGTCGGTCAAAACGTGGTCCCCGGGTTGCCCGTACCACAGGTTGTTCTCTCCCGGCTTGGGGTATTCGAGTGCGCAATCGGCGCCGCCGCGCTGGCCCACCAGGCGGCTTTGGACAACGCGGAGCAGGAATGGCCCGAAATGGCCCTACCGGTTTCGGCGCGACACGCAAGGCTCACGTGACTGCCTCCACCTCGAATGCACGACAAGGTAACGCTCAAGACCTTCCGGAGGTTTTCTCGATGGTTGCCAACATAGCTGCCGCCTCCGCTGAGGGCAGGGCGCCCAGGCGCATGTTGGCCTGCCATACGGCACGGGGACCAACCTCGACTATCCGCCCGGCTGCTCTTTCTGCCGCCGCACCCTCGACCCCCGAGGTTGCAGGCAGCGCAAGACCCAGTCCGCGCTGATCCGGCGTCATGCTGACCCATCTGATCGCCCTTGGCAGAGACTTCACCCGGAAACCGATATAGTCGGCATCGCCCTGCTCAAGCAGTTGCAGGCTGTGTGCCATGCCTGACTCGTCTGCGCGGTAACTAACCGAATAGACAACTTCGGGGTCAAAGCCCGGACGTTCTGCCATGCGATGATGGAATGCGGGATGTTCCCCGAGTTCCCTAAGATCCTCGAGATAGGTCTCGTTCGGTGTAAGGTGTTGAGGAATCGAGGAACGAAGGAGGACGTGGGCGGCATCGTACGGTGCGGAGTAGTGAAGCACCGCACCGGGCACCGGCAGGAAATTGGCGTGTCCCAGATACATCAACTCCATGGGGCTGGCCTTGAGATTTGCCGCCTCGACCTCGAGGTCGAATACCGTCCCGACTGCAGGTATAGTCACGCGGGGCTCGAACCGGTAGTTGGTGGAGAACGCCAGGCTGTAGCGGAACACGCCACCGATGGTCAGCGCCGGCGAGTTGAACGCGCCACCGATCTCGATATAAGCTTCATCATAGCGTGCGTTCGGCAGCTCTCCATGCAAAGGGTGACGATCATTTGCGCCCGGTGACCCGATTGCGGTCAGTCCGCAATGAACGAAGAAGGCCCCATAAGCCTCAAGGTAGTTCAAGCTGGCAACCGGTTCCGCATTCATGGATTTCATGGAAAACCGCCGGCCACGAGTGCTCGCCGACCAAATCTGCTGGCCTTGAAACGGAAGTATCTCCAGCGTCAGATCGGACGTGCTGACGCGAAGAGCTGCGACTCCAGATAAATAGCGCAGCGCCGTGACCTTGAAGTGGGAGCTTTCCACGAGGGTCGATTCCCGGAAGTCGAATTGAGCGTCCATCAGATTCAAGCGCATGGTCATTTGACTTTCCCAGTGAATGAAAAATGGCATTGCCTCTATCCCATGGTCAACTATGTTGTCATCAACGAGCGAATGGCTAAGCTGGCGGGGCAGTCGCTTCCGACTGCTGGAGAAGCTGGTGCTGGTGAAGGCAAAAGGAAAAGGTGCGTCCTCGGTTTGGGTCCGGGAGGCGAACGAGCGGCGCGTTCTGTCGGCGCTTCGCCGCCATGGCCCCGCCACCCGTGCAGAGATTGCAGCTTACGCCGGCATCACCTTCAACACGACCTGGCGGATCCTTGATGCACTGCAGGCCAGGGGATTGGTCCGAGATAGCGGCAGACGGACTAACCAGCGTGGTATGCCGCCATCTGTCATGGAACTCGATGCCGAGGGCGCATACTCATACGGCGTGATGGTAGACCGGGACCGGATCGAGGTCGTGCTCGCCGATCTGGCCTCGCAGGTCGTTGCTAAGCGGGTCCACGCGGTTGACTATCCCTTTCCCGAACAGAGCCTGGCCATCGTAAAAGCGTTCATTGCCGAGATCGACGCTGAAATCACTACTGCCCAACGTGCCAAGATCGTGGGAATGGGCCTCTCCATCCCCAACCAACTCGGCGGCTGGGCTGCTGAACTCAGTGTGCCGGCCGCGGCTGTTCCGGCTTGGGTTGACTTCGACTTTGCCGCGGCTCTGGCCGACGCGACAGGCCTCGAGATCACGGTTGAGAATGACGGGACAGCAGCCGCCGTGGGCGAATTGTTCAATGGCGTCGGGAGAGCGGTGTCCTCCTTCGCCTACGTGTTTATCGGTCCCTCGGCCGGTGGCGGCGTTGTCGTGAACGGCGACTACTGGCGCGGTGCCACCGGCACCGCCGGTGACTTCGGACTCATGCCCGTGCCCCCCTCCCGCCTGCCAGCGGTGGGATTGGGCAAATCGCGCTACCAGATACTGGCGGGGACGGCTTCACTGAGCGCTCTGGTCCGTCACCTGCGTTATAACGGGGTCGAGACGAGCTACGCTGAACTGCAGTCTGCCCTAGTGGCTCACGCCGGGCTCGTCGAAGAATGGATAGAAGATGCCCTGGTTGGGCTCGTTCCGTCCATCCTTTCGGCCGTATGCCTGCTGGATCCTGAAGCGGTCGTGATTGCCGGGAGTGCTCCGACCGCGTTGCTTGATCGCATCCGCTTCCGGCTGACGGCGGAACTGGCCGCTGCAGCGCCTGAGGGCAGGGCGTTGCCCCCCGTCTTGGCAGGCGAGGTAGGCGAGGATGCCCCTGTCTTCGGGGCCGCAGTCCTGCCACTTCACCTGACCTTTGCTTCGTCCAAGGCCGGTTCCTGACCTCAAACAGGAAGGGCGGCCTGGAGCGCGTGTCGCAGCCCCATGGTCTGTAGACGTCCAACTGTGGTGCTAAACGCCTCCGAGAACCGGGCGCTGCGGTCAAGTCCGAGGCTGCGGAAAGCCGAGATCTTGAGCAGGGCAAGTGGATCCTGGCTTGCGAGTGATGCTGCATCCGCGTGTGTCAGCATCGGCTCGTCCACCGGCAGGGCCGGCTGGCCCAGACCGTCACCGCGCAAGTAAGCCTGGAAGCTCGCCAGGCAGAGCGCGACGCGGGCAAAATCGCCATTGTGCTCGTTAATCTCGACCAATGTACGGGACAGGAAGATCGGCAGCTTGGCTATGCCATTATGCGCGATGCGCAACAATTGGTCGCCTACGGCCTTGTTGGAGAACCGCTCGATGACCTGGCGGCGATAGGCATCAAGTGACACTCCTTCAGGTCCAACAACAAGCGGGATCACATCGTGGGACATGAAGGCATCGAGGTAGCCGACCAGGTCAGGATCTTCCATGGCTTCGTCCACCAGCCGATATCCGCAGAGAAGTGCGGGATATGACAGCATCATGTGCGACGCGTTGAGCAACCGGCCCTTCATGGCTTCGAACCGGTCCACGTCGGAGCGCAACTGTACTCCCGCACGTCCAAAGTCGGGGCGCCCTGCCACGAACGCGTCTTCGACGACCCATTGGATGAAGCTTTCACCGATGACCGGCACCTTGTCGGCGATGCCGCTCAGCTCGTTGGCACGCTCCATTTCCTTTCTTCCGACGTTCGGCGCGATGCGATCGACCATGGAATTGGGAAATGAGCAGTTGGAACCGATCCACGCTGCCAATTCGGCGTCAACGGCTCCGGCAAAACCGAGAACCGCCTTCTTTGCCACCGCGCCGTTGCTACGCAGATTGTCGCACGACAGTATCGTAAAGCCACCGGAACCGCGAGCGCGACGCAATGCAAGCGCCGCTACGATAAGGCCGAACGGCGTTTTCGCCTGTGCCGGAGCAGCCAGGTCGGCTACCACAGCGGGGTTGGCGAGATCAAAGGCGCCCGACGCCTCGTCGATGTTGTACCCGCCCTCAGTGATTGTCAGCGAAACGATGCGGATTGCAGGATCTGCCATTCGCAGCACCGCGGCGTCGAGGTCATCAGGAGCATGCAAGTATTCGACGATCGCGCCGATCACGGAGCTCGTGGCTGATCCGTCCGGCGCGTATTCGGTCAGCGTGTAGAGGCAATCCTGTGCCTTCAGATTGGTCGCCTTGTTTGCGGAGCTGCTTCCCACGCCCAGCCCTATGCCAACAATTCCCCACTCAAGGTCCTCCCCCAGATTGAGGCATCGTTCGACAAACAGGGCCTCATGCGCCCTGTGGAAATTGCCGACGCCGATATGCGCTATCCCAGACTTGAGCTTTATCCTGTCATAGCTTGGTACCCGAACATTCGCGGGCAGGCTGTTTAGGGTTCTGGCGTTCAGTTCGGTCTTCGTCGTCATGGTTCCTCAACTCTGTGGCACCGCCTGGTTCCTAAATGTCATGCCTTATTTATTCATTCACTGCAAAAGAAACTTGACAGGGAAGGCGTAGCGGGATTTGTTGAACTCGACACCGCTGCGACCGTGATGAGAGGACGCGATATGGGATTGTTCAGGATGATCTTCGGCCGACCATCATGGTTGACGGAGCTTTGCTGTTGATCACCGCGTCGACGCTCGATGCGCACACGGCACTGAGTCCTGTCCCGGCGGCCGCGCTGGTCGACGCTGCCAAGACGTTCGGCGGAACAACCGCCCTTAGACACGCTTCCTTCGGACTTATCCCGGGCGAGGTCCTGGCCTTGCTCGGCGAGAACGGCGCCGGAAAGAGCACCTGCGTCAAGCTGCTGGCCGGGGTTCATCAACCGTCCTCCGGTCGTGTCGCCATCGATGGGGCGCCGGTTATTCTGCGAACGCCCGGGGACGCGCGGCGCGCCGGCATTGCCGTCATGCATCAACACCCAGGACTTTTCCCCGACCTCAGTGTTGCCGAAAACGTCTTCTTCGGACACTTCCTGCACGGTGCCGGAGGGGCACTGCGTTGGATCGAAATGGAGGCGAGGACCGCTGTCATCCTCAAGTCGATCGGGCTCGACGTTTCGCCGCGTACGCGCCTCGATCGATTGAGGATTTCCGAGCAGCAGCTCGTCGAGGTCGCGCGAGCGCTTTCGACCGATGCTCGCGTCTTGATCATGGACGAGCCGACGGCCGCGCTATCGCAGCCGGAGGTCGACAGACTGTTCGATGTCGTTGCAGGGCTTCGCACACGCGGCGTCGCAATGATGTTCGTCGGCCATCGCATGGATGAAATCTATCGCATCGCTGATCGGATTGCCGTGCTGAGAGACGGAGCGGTAGTTGCCGTCAAGCCGGCCGCGCACCTGCCTCGCCCGGAGGCCGTCAAGCTCATGGTCGGCCGTGAACTATCTACCCTCTACCCTGCGCGCCACACGACGCCAGGTCGAGTGATGCTCGAAACGAAAGCGCTCACCGGGGGAGGGTTCAAGGACATCTCCCTTCACGTGCGGTCCGGCGAAGTCCTGGGGATCGGGGGGCTTGTGGGTAGCGGGCGAACCGAGATTGCTCGCGTGCTCTTCGGTATCGGTCAAGCGGAATCCGGCACGATCGAGCTGGGGGGGAAGAGGGTGTCCTTCCGCTCGGCAGGCGACGCGATGGAAGCAGGCATCGCCTACGTCTCGGAAGACCGGCTTGTCCAGAGCCTGGTGATGGACTTTAGCGTCCGGGTCAACGGCTCCCTTACCGCACTCGGCAAGGCGACCCGCTTTGGGCTCATGCAACCAAAGCGCGAGATCGCCCTGATCGCCGACACCTTGACCAGGTTGAAGCTGCGATTTGCCGGGTACGAGCAACCCGTGAGTAGCCTGTCTGGTGGCAATCAGCAGAAGGTCGTCCTGGCAAAATGGCTGGCCACACATCCGAGGGTACTCATCCTGGACGAACCGACCCAGGGCATTGACATCGAGTCCAAGGCCGAAGTGCATGCGATGATCTCGGATCTGGCGAAGTCCGGCATGGCGATCATCCTTATATCGTCCGAGATGCCCGAACTGCTGGGCATGTGCGACCGTATCATGGTGCTGCGAGAAGGCGTGAGGACTGCGGAGTTCTCTCGCGCCGAGGCCTCGCAGGAGGCAATACTGCGTGCCGCCACCGACGTTCAGGGAGCAGGGGACGGCATTGATGGCGGCGACGATACTGGGCCGGTCGTGTCGGCTCGCCCAAAAGGGAGTCCTCTGTCGTTTCTGATGCGCCGAGAGGCTGGTTTGGTCGCCGCGATTGCCCTGGTTACGGGGCCGGTCGCGTTGATCAATCCACGCATGCTGAGCGGCACCAACCTGAATGCGCTGGCAATCGATGCAGGATTGCTGGCCATTTTGGCCCTCGGGCAGATGTTGGTTCTCCTCACTCGCAACATCGACCTTTCCGTGGCTGCGGTTCTCGGTTTGGCGGCATACGGCGCCGCCAGCCTGATGATGGCGTACCCCGACATCGGCGTATTCCCCGCGGTCCTGCTCGCATCCAGCATTGGTCTAGTGGCTGGCGCGATCAATGGAGGGCTGGTCGCTTTCGGCGCCGTACCCTCGATTGTTGCCACGCTTGGCACCCTCTCTGTCTTCCGCGGGGTGAACAGCCTATGGGCGGGCGGCAAGCAGATCAGCGCCGACAAGGTGCCCCAGTACTGGCTGGATTTCGCGACGGGGCGCATTCTGGGCGTGCCAGCTATCATTGGCCTCGCCGTTTTCCTCCTGCTGGCCGCCGCCTTCTTCCTTCAGCGCACCAAGCTGGGCCGGGAACTCTTTGCAATCGGGTCCAATCCGGACGGCGCGACCCTTATAGGAGTGCCGACACGCAGCCGCGTGCTCTTCGCCTTCGTAGCGGGCGGTGTGCTCGCCGGCCTTTGTGGGGCTCTTTGGGCTTCCCGTTACGCTACGGTGGATGCTCGTGTCGCCACCGGGTACGAACTCACAGTTATAGCCGCGGCGGTCGTCGGTGGAGTAGCCATCAGAGGTGGCGCCGGCACCGTGGTCGGCATCATGCTCGGCGCGCTGACGCTGTTGGTGATACGCAACGGACTCACGCTGGTCCGCCTCGATCCCCTGTGGCTGCAGGGCGTTTATGGATTGGTGATCCTGCTCGCGATAGGCGTCGATGCGTTCGTCGGAGCGCGCTCGGTGGCCGCATCAAGCGCCAGGAAGGCCGCAGCATGATCTTCACCGAACGTGCCAGAGGTCTGGTGGGCTGGGACCTTTTCGTTACCTGCGCAGCAGCCTCGGCCTTCGTGTATGGGGCATTGGCCCAGCCGGGCTTTTTGAGCAGCTTCAACCTTTCTCAGCTGGCAGCAGGCGTGTCGGAACGCGCGCTAATTGTCCTACCGATGATGCTCCTGCTAATAGCGCGCGAAATCGACCTGTCCGTGGCAAGTATCCTTGCTCTCGCCAGCGTCGTCTTCGGGATCATGGTTTCGTCGGGCGTTCCACCGTTAGCGGCAGTTCCCGCAACGCTGCTTCTTGGCGCCGCACTTGGCGCCTTCAACGGGGCGCTCGTGACATTCATGGGGTTGCCGTCGCTCGTGGTGACGCTGGGGACAATGGCGCTGTTCCGTGGCGTGGGCTACATGCTCCTGGGCAGCGGTTCGGTCAACTTGTTGCCCGACGTTATTACCGAGTTCGGCATCGGCTCCGTTCCGGGTACCTGGATGCCCTGGACCATAGTGCCGTTCCTGCTTCTAGCGCCCGTCTTTGCCGTCATACTGCATTGCATGCCGACGGGGCGGCGCATCTATGCGATTGGCGGCAACCCGCTAGCCGCCCTCTATTCAGGCATCGCGGTGTCCCGTATCCGTCTGTGGCTGTTCATCGCATCGGGTGTGATCTCTGCGCTTGCGGGTATCGTCTATACCGCTCGGCTGGCGAATGCGCGTGCCAACAACGGCGTCGGGATGGAACTCGATGTTATCACCGTCGCGATGCTCGGCGGCATCAGTGTTTTCGGTGGCAGGGGGGGTGTCATGGGCGTGGTCATGGCCTTGGTACTGGTCGCGGCGGTCCGCAATCAACTCGGCATAGCCGGGGTCGGTGGTGATGCACAAGGCACAGTGATCGGAGTGCTGCTCATCAGTGCTCTACTCATCAGGAATTTCTCCCGGGTGCTTGCTGGAAAGCGGTGGAGCCGCCGCGATCCGGGCACAGGAGAAACAGTCGCGGTCTAGGGACATCCGCGGGAAACAACAGACTGTCCCACAGTGGAGGAACCAATGAAACACACCCCGCAGTTCAGAATTTGTGTCGTCATGCTCGCCGCTCTCGCGCTTGGCACCTCGGCCACCGCGCAGGAATGTGCATCCGGCCCGGTCAAGGTCGGCTTCTTGCCCAAACTCGATACCGACCCCTATTTCCAGGTCGCCGGGGAGGGCGCTCGCGAAGCTGCAGCCGAGATCGGCGGAGAGGTCATCCAGACCGCCCCCAGCCAGGCAACCGCCGAGGCACAAGTTGAATTCATCAACAACCTCGTTGCCCAACAAGTCGGCGTGATCGCCATCTCCGGAAATGATGCCAATGCCGTGGCGCCTGCGTTGAAGCGAGCGATGCAACAAGGTGTCAGGGTCGTGTCCTACGACTCCGACGTCGCAGCCGACGCAAGATCGGTCTTCATCAACCAGGCCAGTGGAGAGAGTTTGGCAAAGATGATGCTGGAGGCGATGGGCAACCTCATTGGAAACGAGGGCGAATTCGCTATCCTGTCGTCGACCGCCACTGCGACGAACCAGAACGCCTGGATCGAGCAGATGAAGGGTGAGCTGGCTAGCGACCCCAAGTATGCCAAGTTGAAATTGGTGCAGATTGCCTACGGCGAGGAAAGCGAGCAGGTCAACCAGCAGCAGACACTGGCGTTGGTAGAGGCCTATCCTGACCTCAAGGGCATCATCGTTCCCGCCGGCATCGGCCTGCCGGCGGCAGCGCGGGCCCTCGAGGAGGCCGGCCTCAGCGACAAGATCAAGCTGAGCGGCCTCGCTCCGGCATCGATGATCAAGAAGTACATCGAAGCTGGCACCGTGCAGGACATATGGTGGAACGTGACGGACTTGGGCTACCTGACCTACTACGCGGCCCAAGCAGTGGCCCAGTGTACCGTTAGCGGCGCCGCGGGCGAAACGTTCACGGCAGGCCGGCTCGGCCAGTACACCATAGGCGAGGGCGGCGAGGTTGTGCTCGGGCCTGCAAAGATAGTCACTCCCGAAAACGTCGACGAATTCAAGTTCTAACGTCGTCCCGGACGAGGGTGCTGGCGGCTTGGCGGCTGCCGGCATCCTTTCTCCAGTCCCACGGCGACTCGTCGCCACCGTCATGCCATACGTGATAGCGGTGGTATCTCCTCCGGCAGGCCGTCCGACCCCAACCCACTCTCCCACTAGGCGGATGGTCTGCCGGAAACCGTCGCCGCGACCGGCGGCGAGGTCGGTTGCCGACTAGCCCCCGTCCGGAGAGAGATCGAATGCACGCTGGTAAGCGATTGTCGCGGCTCCAACGGCGCATTCGCTTTCCTCGACTGGCGAAAGCCGCACCTCGGGCACGCGGATACCAGAGATGACCCTGCGGCCGAGATCGGCTCGCAAGTCCTTGAGGCACAGCTCGAGAACCGGCCGTAGCGCTCCGCCAAGGTAGATGGTGTTGGGGTTGAAGACGTTTACAAGAGTGGCGAGACCTAACCCAAGGTATTTGGTGAGGCTGGCGAGGGCCACGCGCCCCCTATCTTCGCCGTTCCGGAACGAAGCCGCGACGGTCTTGGGCAGCTTCTGCAGCTTGGCGCTAGAAAGGGCTTCGTCGGCGCCGAACGACCTGGCCAGGGCGGCAAGATTGACCCATGTCTCCAGACAACCCACCTGTCCGCAGCTGCAGGGATGTCCTTCCTCGCTTACGCGAATGTGGCCCAGTTCACCGGCGGTGCCGAAAGCGCCTCGCAACAGACGTCCCTCGATGACCGCGGCGCCTCCACAACCGGTGCCCAGTTTCAGGAATACAGCGGACTCGGTTGGCTCGCCCGGGTGGCTGTAGACGGCGCCAAGCGCCGCGGCATTCGCATTGTTCTCGACCGACACAGGAAGGCTGAGCCGATCTTCCAACAGCGCGCCGAAATTGGTGTTGCGCCAACGCAAGATCGGCAGATTGACGACATGGCCGTCGAGATCGACCAGGCCGGGAACTGTTACGCCCACGCCGCGCAGCTTCTTGAGAATGGTCTCGGACGACCGGAAGCGCTCGACCCTCTTAGCGATGATTTCTGCTACGCCCTCTGGTGATGTCGATTTGTCGAATTCGGTTTGGAACGTCTGAACGACGCTGGCAGCAAGATCAATGACGGCATACCGCAATAGGCCTACACCCACTTCGACGCCGAGAAAACAAGCACTGGATGCGTTGATCGCGATGCCGACACCCGGGCGACCGGGCTCGCGCAAACTCGATTTCACTTTGGGGAGCGCAACTTCTACCACAAGGTCTCGCGCCGCCAGCTCGTTGATGACGCGGGTGATGCTGGCTGGCGTGAGCGAGAGCTGGCGCGCCAGGTCCGCCCTTGTGGTGGCGCCGGCCACGCGCAACGCGTTCAGGATGCCCCGTTCGTTGAGTAAACGCACCAGCGTCTGATCGGCCATAGTCAAGTCCCTGAGCAGATTTGCAAGGAGGATGCTCTGGGCACCTCCCTGCAGTTATTGTAGACGCGGTGTTTTGGGACGGCCTGCATCGACGCGGAGCACGAGCCACAATCGTCTGTCAGCGGCACTTACATCGCACTACAGTTTTCCACCAGTGGCGGAATTAGGCCAGCTTATCGAAATCGTCCAGCGCACCCACCATGTATTGTACCAGCTCCTGATGATTGGTCTGCGACGTTAGTTTGTCGGTGACCTTGCGCCCCCGGTGCATGACCACAACTCGGTCAGCAACAGCAAAGACGTCCGGCATGGTGTGGGTGATCAGAATCACTGGAACACCCTGGCCGCGCAACTTGAGGATGAGCTCGATAACCTTTTGCTGCTCGGGCACTCCGAGATTATTGGTGGGCTCGTCCATGATCATCAGCCGTGCGTTCCAATAGATGGCCCGCGCAATCGCAACTGCCTGCCGTTGTCCGCCTGACAGGCTCTCGATCGGCAGGGTCAGGCTCCGGAAACGGATATCGAGATCCTCCAGACCTCGGCGCGCTTCTTTCAGCATATAGGCTTCGTCAAGTGTCTTGATCATGCCGCCGAGATGCGAGCGCTTGGCTTCTCGGCCCAGGAAGATGTTTGCCGGGACGTCAAGATTGTTCGCCAGCGCGAGATCCTGATAGATCGTCTCGATGCCGACCGCCCGCGCATCGATGGGCTTGGGAAAGCTGACCGGTCGGCCCTCGAAAAGAACTTCGCCCTCGTCTGCTCGGTGCACCCCTGAGACACATTTGATGAGCGTGGATTTGCCTGCACCGTTGTCGCCGAGCAAGGCAACGACCTCGCCGGGATGGATGTCTAGGCTTACCTCGCTTACCGCCGTAAGGCCGCCGAAGCGCTTGGTCAGTTGGCGGATTGACAGTGTGGGCTCGGTCATCAGCTTCGGCTCCCGCGGCGTCCCAGAACCAGATCTCGTGACTGATCAATCAGGACTGCGGCAACAACGACGATGCCCACGACGATAAACTGCCAGAAGGCCTGAACATTAAGCATCACCAAGCCCGTTGTGAGCACTGCGATGATCAGTGAACCAATGACGGTCCCGATAATCGATCCCGCACCACCAAACAGGCTCACGCCACCTATGATGACGGCCGCAATTGAGGATAACAGGAGAGCGTCACCGATCACCGCCGACCCGGCCGTGAATCGCAGCGTTGAAAGAAAACCCGCGATGCCGGCCGTCGTAGAGGACAGCATGTATACCTTGATAAGGTGGCGGTCGACCGGAATACCGGTACGCAAGGATGCCTGCAGGCTGCCGCCGATTGCGTAGGTATGTCGCCCGAACTGGGTTTTCCGCAGAAGGAATGCACAGATCGTCACGACGATCGCAGTCAACACGACAGGCCACGTGAATATTCGATCCATCGATCGGAGAAGCTCGGCGGTGAGCTCCGGACGCTGAAAGGCGTAAAAACCACCGCCATCGCCGCGCACCCAATAGAACAGCGATTCGTTTCCATAGTCGCGGATCCCCGGCGGCAATCCGATGACCGTGGTGTTCTCCGAGAACAACAGTGCGACCCCACGAACTATGAATGACGATCCTAGGGTCACGATGAAGGCCGGAACCTTGAGTTTGGCGATGATGACCCCGTTTCCGAAGCCGACGGTCGCCGCGATTGCCACGGCGGCCACAAGGCCCAGGCACACCGACGGAAACAGCGGGAGCCCGGCATTGAACGCGGCTCGAATCGCCAGCGCTGAGATAACGGACGCCAGGCTCATCACCCAACCGACCGAAAGGTCGATACCGGCCGCAATGATCACGAAGGTCTGTCCAAGGCCTAGCAGAACGATGGGTGTGATGGCGATGAGAACATTCATCGCATTGCGCAACGTGAAGAAATTCGCCCCGCCGGTCGCCGGCACGGCGATCGCGAAAAAGGCGATCATCAGCCCTAAGAAGACCCAAGCCCATAAGCGGCTGATCACGACAATGAGGTTCTTGGGTGAAGTGATGTCGGCGCTAGTTGCAGCGCTGGAATGGGGGGCGTTCAATGCATCGGTCCTTCCAATACCGCGGGATCGACGGCCAGGGGTGGACATCACCCCTGGCTCATGGGCTAAGGGGTCTGGTAGATGAACCGTGCGATGTTCGGGTCGGTGACATTTTCCTTGTCAATGATGGCGAAACCGGTTTCCACCCTGCGCGGCAGGCTGGTCACTCCTTGCGCGTCGGCAGTGGCGAACTGCACCGCCATATAGCCCATGTCATAGGGCTTCTGCGCCAGCACCAGCGAAACGACGCCGTTGTTCATCAGCTCGATCGCGTCCTTGGTGGCGTCGTAGGCGACCACCTGCACCGCGCCACCTAAACCGGCGTTCTGAACCGCGGTCCCAGCACCCTGCGCGCTGAATACGTTCGTGCCGAAGACCCCCTTCAAGTCCGGATTCTGTTCGATGACAGCAGACGTCTGTTGTTGTGCCTTGTTCAAGTCATCAAGGTTGTAGTCCGGCCCGATCACCTTGATATCGGGGAACTCGTTGGCCATCACCTCGGCGAAACCCTGCTCGCGGCCTTCGACCGAGCTCACATTGGGGTTGGTTGAATTGATGTAGACCACACCTTCGCCGCCGATTGCCTCTGCCAGGCCGCGCGCCGATATCCGGCCCCCTTCCACGTTGTCGGAGCCGATATAGGAAACCGGGAAGGTTACAGGACCGGATACGTAGTCTCCATCGCCTAGGAACGTATCGACTGTGATGATCTTGATACCGGCATCGACCGCGGCCTGAAGGGGCGCGACCATCTGTTCCTTATCTACAGGTGCCGTGATGATGTAGTCGAGATCTCCCCTCGCGATGAGCGCGTCGAGGATTGGCGTTTGCGCCTCCACGCCCCAAGTCGGCGGAATCTGGGTAACGACTTCGATGCCCGAGTCCTTCGCAGCGGCTTCGACACCGAGCTGCATGACCTGATAAAACGGGTCGACGACACCTGGCAGGAAACCGATCTTGATCTCGGCGGCGGAGACCGCGGGAGATGCGACGACGATGGCGGCAGTGGTTGCCGCTACTAATACACGGTATGCCTTGAGCATGGTATCCTCCCTTGTAAGCCGGACGTTGCCAGCGACGATTAGAGATGAAGCCAGCGGGTGGCCGCTGTCAAACGTTTATTTCCTAATGTCATAAATAGGGAGCGGAACAGGACGCCACAAACTCGGTATAATTTTGTGTGATCATGCGGAGAGCGCGCGTTAGATCAATATTTAGTATCTTGCGGATAGATATTATTGACACGGGTATGGTATTCGGGCTTTGTTGCCCTCGGTCGCCCCGTTGCAGAGGGCGCTATGAGGAGGAGGATACCTTGAGACTCGCAATCAAACTCGCGCTCGCGGGTGCGGTGTCGCTTTGCTGCTCGCACGCTTATGCGGCGGACATCATCGGCATTATCACCAAGACAAACACCAATCCCGGCTTCGTGAAAATGCGCGAGGGGGCCGAGGAGGCCGCCGCCGCAGCCGGTCTGGAGCTCCGTTCGTTCGCCGGCAAGTTCGACGGCGACAACGACAGCCAAGTCGAAGCTATCGAGAACCTGATCGCCGCCGGCGCCAAGGGCATTCTGATCACCCCCAGCGATACCAAGGCCATTGTCCCGGCTGTTCAGCAGGCCCGTGAAGCCGGCTTGCTCGTCATCGCTCTCGACACCCCACTTGAACCGATCGACGCCGCCGACATGACTTTCGGCACGGACAACTTCAAGGCCGGCCAGTTGATCGGTCAGTGGGCTGCCGCAACCTTGGGCGAGGAAGCTGCCAACGCCAAGATCGCCTTCCTTGATCTTGCCGTGAACCAGCCGAGCGTCGACTATCTCCGCGACCAAGGCTTCATGGATGGCTTCGGAATCGATATGAAGGATCCCAGGCGATACGGCGATGAAGACGATGCCCGCATCTGCGGGCACGAGATGACCGGGGGTGCCGAGGAGGGCGGCCGCACCGCGATGGAAACGCTGCTTCAAAAGTGCCCCGACATCAACGTCGTATACACGATCAATGAGCCGGCGGCGGCCGGAGCCTGGGAGGCTCTCAAGGCCGTTGGGAAGGACAACGGCAGCGTGCTCGTCGTCTCAATCGACGGCGGCTGCCCAGGCGTGCGAAATGTTGCCGACGGGGTCATCGGTGCGACTTCGATGCAATTCCTCAAGAATATGGGCTCGATCGGCGTTGAGGCTTTGGCAGAGTACATCGACACAGGCGTCAAGCCTGCTCCGACTCCCGGGCTGGAATTCTTCGACACCGGCGTCAAGCTGGTCACCGACAAGCCGGCTGCAGGCGTCGAGTCGATCGACACGACCCAGGGTCTTGAGCTGTGCTGGGGCTAGACCGCTGCGCTGCGAGCCCTCGGGAGAGCGCCATCGGCGCTCTCCACTTTCATGGCATGGGTTCTGAAAATGAGTGACGATCAGGCAGGTTTGGCAGCGGCCGAGAGCGGCCTTGCGGCAAACACTACATCAGTGGCGAAATTCGACGAAGAAGACTTCTCAGCGCTCCGTCGGCTTCAGCATTTCCTCCACGCTAACCCTACTGCCATTCCGTTTATCGTCTTGATGATCGGCGTTGCCATATTCAGTCTTGCCGCGGGCGGCACATTCTTCGCTCCGTTCAACCTTTCCCTTGTGCTGCAACAGGTGACGATCATCGGCGTGCTGGGCATTGCCCAGACCTTGATAATTCTGACCGCCGGCATCGATCTGTCCGTCGGGGCCATCATGGTTCTGTCCTCTATTGTAATGGGCCGACTAGCCGTCGTGACCGGCGTTCCAGTCGAGGCATCGTTCGCGATCGGACTGGCAACTGGTCTGGCCTGTGGACTGTTCAATGGGATTCTGGTGGCACTCGTGAAGCTGCCGCCGTTTATCGTCACCCTTGGCACCTGGTCGATATACGGGGCGATGGTGATCTTCATCTCGCAATCGGAGACCATTCGCTCCCAGGACGTAGCAACCATAGCCCCTCTATTGCAATGGTTGGGTACGCGATTGTCGATCGGTGGCGGAGCCGTGTTGACCTTCGGCACTGTCGGCATGCTTCTTATGGCCGCCTCGGTCTGGTACGTCCTCAACAACACGGCATTTGGCCGCCATGTATACGCCACCGGCGATGATCCCGAGGCTGCGCGTCTGGCCGGCATCAACACGACCGCAACCCTCATCGCCGTCTACGCGCTGGCGGGACTGATCTGTGCCGTCGCAGGCTGGGTGAGCATCGGTCGGATCGGCGCTGTTTCGCCGCTCGGCAGCCAAAACGCCAATCTCGACGCCATCACAGCTGTGGTGATCGGCGGAACGTCCTTGTTCGGTGGCCGCGGATCGATTGCAGGAACGCTCGTCGGCGCGTTGATCGTGGGAGTGTTCCGAAACGGTCTGGCTTTGGCCGGCGTGGATGTTCTCTGGCAGGAGTTCTCAGTCGGTAGCTTGATCATCATCGCTGTGGCAACCGACCAATGGTTGCGAAAGGCTTCGGCATGACCACGGAAACGCTCCAGGTGAGCCCCGTTTTGCGGGCGCGAGGACTGCAGAAGAAGTATGGGCGAGTTGTCGCTCTTGACAATGCCGACTTCGACCTGATGCCGGGAGAGGTGCTGGCGGTGATCGGTGACAACGGGGCCGGCAAGACTACCCTGATAAAGGCGCTATGCGGGGCCGTCATCCCCGACAAGGGCACGATCGAACTTGATGGGCAGCCCGTCAAGTTCAAGTCCCCCGTCGATGCGCGGGAAGCCGGTATCGAAACGGTCTACCAAAACCTGGCTCTGTCCCCCGCACTGTCGATCGCCGACAATATTTTTCTCGGTCGCGAGATGCGGAGGAGTGGTTTGTTTGGCAACGTTTTCCGCTCTCTCGATAGACGGGCGATGAACAGGATTGCTCGAGAGAAACTTTCCGATTTGGGTCTGATGACCATTCAGAACATCAACCAGTCGGTGGAGACGCTGTCCGGTGGGCAGAGGCAGGGCGTGGCCGTCGCCCGCGCGGCGGCGTTTGGGTCCAGGGTCATCGTCATGGACGAGCCTACCGCCGCGCTGGGTGTGAAGGAAAGCCGTCGCGTCCTCGAACTCATTGCCGACGTCAAGAAACGGGGCATGCCGATCGTCCTGATTTCTCACAACATGCCGCACGTCTTCGAAGTGGCGGACCGAATTCACATCCACCGATTGGGCAAGCGCATTGCCGTGGTGGAGCCAAAGTCGATGTCGATGTCAGACGCCGTGGCGATCATGACCGGCGCCATGCAACCAGAACGGGAACATATGCCATGACAACGCCAGCTCTACTCGAACCCGAAGGCGTGTTCATCGCCGATATGACGGGGGAACTCTCCTCTAGCACGGGCCGCTACACCAAACGACTGAGCGAACTGGCGGCGATCTACTCGGACACAGCGGCGCTCGAGAAGGCGATTGCCGAGGGATCCGATCCTGTCATCTATGAGGTCGTAGAGTATCGCAAGTCGGGAAGCGACATCTTTTTCGGAACCACGGTCATGAATCCGGGCGTCGTAGGGGAAGAGTTCTACATGACGCGCGGCCATTTCCATGCGCAGCGCGACATGGGCGAAATCTACTATACGCAGAGCGGAACTGGGCTGCTGATCCTTGAATCTCGAGATGGCGTCACGCGGGAAATCGAGATGAAGCCAGGTGTATGTGCGTTCATCCCACCGGACTGGGCCCACCGTTCGGTCAATACCGGCACCGAGAAGTTGGTTTTCGTTTGGTGCTGCAACCAGAGTGCTGGTCATGACTATGGCGAGATACTGAGGCGCGGCATGCGCAAGCGCGTTCTACGGCGCGGAACGGATATAGTTGTCGTTCCGAACCCTTCCTACCAGTAACGACATGTTGCCGAGATTCCTGGTGTGCGGCGAGGCGCTGGTTGATCGATTCTTCCGTGAACAGGTGCTGCTGCGCGAAAGGTTGGGAGGAGCGCCCCTCAACCTAGCCGTTGGCCTCTCAAGGTTGGGCATGCCGTCGGCCTTGTTCTGTGGCATCTCGACGGACACCGTCGGTGAGAAACTCATGGCCTTCCTACGTCAGGAGGGTGTCGACACCCGCTTCGTCGAGCGATCAAACTCTAGGAGCATGATCACAATCGTCGAAACGGGAGTAGACGGCCATCCGAACTACTCGTTCCCTGTCACCGACGGAGCTGACCGCGAGATCTCCGGAACAATGCTGAAGGATGCAATCGCAGATGTCATCGCGCTAGGCTCCTATCTGGCTGCAATCCCTCGCACTCACCACATCCTGCGCTCGCTTGTTTCAGCGAGGGGGCGTAGTGCAGTAGTCTGTTACGACGTCAATGTGCGGCTTGCCCTACTACCGGACGTCGCTACGTGGCGTCAGGCGTTTGAAGCCTTCCTGCCGCTCACACACATTCTAAAAATCAGTGACGAGGATCTGCATGGTCTCTTTGGCGAAGACCTGGATGTGCAAGCTAAGGCCAAATCATTCCTGAACAAAGGGCCAAAGGTCGTGTTGCTGACCAGGGGTGGCTTCGGGGCTCATGCCTACTTCGGGTCGACAGCGCACTCCGCTGCCGCTCCCACCATAGACGTAGTCGATACCGTGGGTGCGGGAGACAGTTTCTTCGCGGGGGTTCTGTCAACGCTGGCCAGTCGCGGCGCCCTCGGAGTCAGGGGACTGGCAGAGCTCGACAGCGCGACCTTGGAGGAGGCCCTTGTTTTCGGCGTTGCCGCTGCGGCCCTGACTTGCACCCGCGACGGCGCCGACTTGCCGCGGGCTGCAGAAGTCTATCACTTCATGGGCACACATCGCGACACAAAGGGACTCCATCTATGAGCCTTGCTGGAAAAGTCTGTCTCGTCGTGGGCGGAGCGAGTGGCATTGGGCTGGCCATAGCTCATGCCGCCGCTGCTGATGGGGCCGTGGTTGTAATAGCGGATCGGGACGCGGCGGCCGCAGAAAGCTCCGCGTCAGCTATATCCGGCGCCATTGCTGTCGGACTGGACATCACGGAGCCGAATTCCATCGACCACGCTCTGGCTGCGGTGATCGACAAAACGGGCGGCATCGACGTGCTGTTCAATTGTGCCGGTGTTTGGGCGATGGAGGCACTTCTCGATGTCACGCGAAGGTCGTTCAACCACCTGTTTTCCGTCAATGTAGCCGGCCTGTTCTTCGTGATGCAGGCCGTTGCGAGGTCAATGGTCGCGGCGGCGCGGCCTGGAAGCATTGTGAACATCGCATCCCAGGCCGGTAGACGTGGCGAGGCGGATTCCGCTGTCTACGCCGCGACCAAGGCGTGCGTGATCAGCCTGACCCAATCCGCCGCGCTTGCATTGATAGGCCGCGGCATCCGCGTAAATGCCATTGCGCCGGGTGTGGTCGATACGCCCATGTGGGCAAGAGTCGACGCATCTTTTGCTGCCAGAGATGGCGTGGCGGTCGGCGACAAGACCGCATCGGTTCTTCGTGGGACTCCGATCGGTCGATTGGCCTCGCCCTCCGAAATTGCTGCCGCAGCCGTTTTTTTGGCGGGCGACAGCGCGAGCTACATCGTTGGTCAGACATTTAACGTGGACGGCGGCGCTGTCTTGAGTTGATCCCCAGGCCCTTTCCCTATCAACTTGCCGGGGCTTGCGCCCTGGGCTGGGCGGGACCCTCCAGCTGGTGGGAGGCAGATGCCCCATTCCTTGTTCCACTATGGCCTTGCTCGGCGCTGCCCGGCCGTTTGTAGAGGACGGGCGTACTACGGCGTTTTCGGGCACCTTAATGGGACGGGAACCTTTGTCGCCCCTTCTCCAAAGTTCCTCGTAGCCCGAGGTATACGCACTGGCTTCCACCGGAACGACTAGTCTCCATCGATCAAGCACTTGACTCGCACTCTGCTTCCGGAACGTGCTCGATAAGGCGCCGAGGGAGGGACCTTGCCGGCACGACACCCGGCGGAACTGGGCTTGCCGCTTGGAGGTCGGAGCTCCCCGTACCGGAATGGCGACCTTATACGTCCCAATACATCAGGGCTGCGCGCTGCAGCCGAAATGCTCGACGTGAGCTTTCACCCCAGTCGTCACCCACGGCACGCCACCCGATCGCCGTTCCTCCGATCAAAAAAGTATCAGTCAAGGCACGGTCCTTTGGTAGCAGGGAGCGCCTGCAGGGTTTATCTTACCCCTGTTGCTTAGATCGCGCAGAGCGGCGGGCACTTAGAGGCGGCGCTTGCGGGCCGCCAGGAGGAGCGGGATGGAGCCGGACCTAGAGGTCGTGCAGATACAGAGGGGCGAGTCCTTCAAGGCCTGGTCGCACGGATATCCTTACAGAACCGTCCGGTGGCACTTCCATCCGGAATACGAACTCCACCACGTGGTGGCCACCGGCGGTAAGTATTTCGTCGGAGACTTCATCGGTAATTTCGAGCCGGGCAACCTGGTCCTTACCGGTCCGAACCTGCCGCACAACTGGGTCAGCGAAATGCCTCCCGGTGCGATAGTGCCGTTACGCTGCCGCATAGTTCAATTCTCCCAGGAGTTCATCGGGAACGCGATGGTCGCGCTGCCCGAGCTCGTGGAGCTGGGCAGAGTTCTGGAGCGCAGCCGCCATGGGGTGCTCTTCGCTCCCGAGATCGCCAGTTCAGTGGGTCCGCTGCTCGAGGAACTCGTCGAGGCGCAGGGTGCCCGCAGGATAGCCTTGTTCATGCATGTGATGGCAAGCCTGTGCAAGGCAGGCGAGATCCGGACGCTGGCAAGCTCGAGTTATCTTCCGGACCCCTCGGGTTACATGTCGGCTGGCATGAACAAGGTGCTGGCGTTCATAGCCGAGAACCTCAACCGGCCGTTCAGCGAAGGAGATCTAGCCGGAATCGCGGGCCAGAGTGCCGGTGGCTTCTCGAGGAGTTTCCGCAAGCACACCGGGATGTCGCTGGTGCAATATGTAAACCGCCTTCGCATCAACGTCGCGTGCCAATTGCTGATGAGCGAGCCGGATTCGACGATCACCGACATCTGCTACACGTCGGGATTCAACAACGTGTCCAATTTCAACCGCCAGTTCCTGGCGCAGAAAGGGATGGCGCCCAGCCGATTCAGGGCCCTCCTGGAGCGAAACACAAGAGCGGCGGAGGCCGCCTGAACAGAGAAGGAGCAGGGAGGAACGACGACACGACCGACAAGCGGGCTGCCGGGGGATCGCAGCCGGCACAGCCTTCGCTTGCCCAACGCGACCAAATCCGGAAGCTATCCGACTGCTGCGCAGACGCGCACGGCGGCGAGACAACCTTCCGGCTTCACGCGGGATACCACCGCAAACAGTAGATGGGAGAAGATAGAATGAACAAGCTTACCACACGCCAAGGCGCCGTCGCGGCGCTCGGCATCTTGCTGCTCGGCGGCACAGCTGCCTATGCTCAGGCGGACATCGCCAACTCGACCGTCGGCTTCCTCATGCCGGACCAGGCATCCACCCGCTACGAGGAGCACGATTTTCCCGGCTTTGAAGCTGAGATGAAGAAGCTTTGCGAGACTTGCAAGGTTATCTACCTGAACGCTGACGCAGACGCGACCAAGCAGAGTCAGCAGTTCAACTCGGTCATGACCCAAGGTGCAAAGGTCATCGTCCTCGATCCGGTTGACTCGTCGGCTGCCGCCGGGATGGTGCAAGCCGCACAGGCGCAGGGCGTCAAGGTAATCGCGTATGATCGTCCGATCCCGGACGCCCGTGCAGATTTCTACGTGTCCTTCGACAACAAAGGCATCGGTAAGGCTATTGCCGAGTCGCTGGTCCGCCACCTCGAGGAGGAGGGCGTTCCCACGGAAGGCGGCGGGTTGCTGCAGATCAACGGTTCGCCAACGGACGCGGCGGCGGGCCTCATCAAGGAGGGCATACACGAAGGTATCGCGACCTCCAAGTACGCTACTTTGGCCGAGTTCGACACGCCCGACTGGGCGCCACCGCTGGCGCAGCAGTGGGCGAGCGGCCAGATCTCGCGTTTTGGGGCCCAGATCGTCGGCGTAGTTGCCGCCAACGACGGAACCGGCGGCGGCGCCATCGCTGCCTTCAAGTCCGCGGGCGTAGATCCCGTTCCGCCGGTTTCCGGCAACGATGCGACGATCGCCGCACTCCAGCTCATCATCGCCGGAGACCAGTACAACACGATCTCCAAGCCGAGCGAGATCGTCGCCGCTGCAGCTGCCAACGTGGCGGTTACATTGCTGAAGGGCGAAACCCCGGTTGCCGAGACCACGCTCTATGACACGCCCAGCCAGCTCTTCGTTCCAGCTGTGGTAACCGCGGAGAACCTGAAGGCCGAGATCATCGACAAGGGTATCCAGACGCCCGAAACGCTTTGTGTCGACCGGTACGTGGAGGGTTGCAAGGCCCTTGGAATTATAGAGTAGGCATTGCGCCCGGCGCCCCTTTTGGGTGCCGGGCCAACCACTGGAAAGGCAAACAGGATGACAGTCAATCCGCGCGGAACACCCCCGAATCCGGGCGAGCCGGTGCTCAGCCTTCGCGGTATCTGCAAGAATTTCGGTGCGGTGTCGGCATTGACCGATATCGACCTGGACGTCCATGCGGGCGAGGTTGTCGCCCTTGTCGGGGACAACGGCGCCGGTAAGTCCACCCTGGTCAAGGTGCTGTCGGGGGTACATCGCCCGACGTCCGGGAGCATCAGGTTCCGGGGGGCGGAGGTGGAACTGCCGAACCCTGGCGCGGCGCTTTCCATGGGGATCGCGACCGTATTCCAGGATCTGGCGCTGTGCGAGAACCTCGACGTGGTCGCGAACATATTCCTGGGCAAGGAATTGAGCCCATTGCGCCTGGACGAGGTCGGCATGGAGATCCGTGCCTGGCAACTGCTCAACGAACTTTCCGCCCGTATTCCCAGCGTGCGAGAGCCGGTCGCGTCCCTGTCCGGTGGCCAGCGGCAGACTGTGGCGATCGCCCGCTCGCTCTTGCTGGATCCCAAGGTGATACTGCTGGACGAGCCGACCGCAGCGTTGGGTGTCGCGCAGACCGCCGAGGTACTCAACCTAATCGAGCGCGTCCGCGACCGGGGACTGGGCGTCGTCATGATCAGCCACAACATGGAAGACGTCCGCGCCGTGGCGGACCGTGTAGTGGTACTCCGCCTTGGGAAGAACAACGGCATATTCCTGCCGGACGCATCGAATGCCGAGCTGGTCGGTGCGATAACGGGTGCGAGCGACAACTCCGTATCGCGTCGCGCAGACCGCAAGGCTCGGGAAAACCACAGTCAAGAAGTCAGTCCATGAGCAACAACGTCGACAAGCAACAGCAGTACCTCGACCGTGCCGACACGCGGGTGAAGCACGAGGCCGGGATCGGTGGAGCTATCAGGAGCTTCCTCGACCGTGTGCGTTCCGGTGATCTCGGGGCGTTGCCGGTAGTTGTCGGCCTTGTGGTGATCTGGACCGTCTTCGCGTCCCTCAATCCGATATTCCTGTCCAGCACGAACTTGGTCAATCTGGTATTCGACTCCTCCACCGTCGGCGTGATAGCGCTCGGCGTCGTCCTGATGCTGATGGTCGGCGAGATCGACCTCTCGGTAGGCTCGGTGAGCGGTCTCGCCTCCGCCATACTTGGTGTGCTGTGGGTGAACCAGGGCTGGCCTGTGCCGTTCGCCATAATCGCGGCGATGGGTATCGGCGGTCTGATCGGACTGCTATACGCCCAATTGTTCAACCGCTTCGGAATGCCAAGCTTCGTGGCGACGCTAGCGGGCCTGCTTGCCGTACTCGGGTTGCAGCTCTACCTGCTCGGAGGCACCGGCTCCATAAACCTGCCATACGGTTCGGCGCTGGTTAATTTCGGCCAGTCCCTGACAGTGCCTCTACCCCTGTCCCACATCTTCGCAGCCCTCCCTGGCGTGGCGATGTTCCTCACGGGACAACGCACCGCTACTCGCCGCCGGGAGGCCGGGCTGTCCTCCAGGTCTCTCGGCGGTCTCTTGCTTCCTCCGGTGGCATTGACAGTAGCGCTAGAGCTCGCCGTCGCTTACCTGAACACCTCGCGAGGGGTGCCGTGGATGTTCCTGCTTTTCGTTCTCTTGGTCGTGGGTATGAACTACGCCCTGACGAGGACGCAGTGGGGACGGTCCATGAAGGCAGTAGGCGGGAACAGGGAGGCAGCGCGCCGCGCAGGCATCAACGTTAAGGCGGTTTACACGAGCGCCTTCGTTCTCTGCTCGATGTTCGCTGCCCTGGGCGGCATGATGGCTGCGTCACGTCTCGCTTCGGCAAGCCAGCAAGCCGGGACCGGCGACGTCAACCTTAACGCCATAGCCGCTGCCGTGATCGGCGGAACAAGCCTCTTCGGCGGACGGGGAAGCGCCTATTCGGCCATTCTTGGTATCATCGTCATCCAATCCATAGCGAATGGACTGACACTCCTCGATTTGTCTTCTTCGCTTCGCTACATGATTACCGGAGGCGTACTCGCCCTTGCCGTCATCGTCGACTCACTTGCGCGGCGGTCCCGCGTGACCCACGGGCGCGCCTGACCTCTGAAAACCCGCCTGCATGAAGTCGGACGCGCCGCCCTACGGCGCATCCGACACAAACCCACGAAACAAACGCGAAAGAATGACGATGGACCAGGACTTGTCCAACAAGATCGCCGCCATTACAGGCGCGGCGTCCGGCATCGGTCTCGAGTGTGCCAGGACCCTGCTTTCCGCCGGAGTGCGCGTAGTGCTCGTCGACCGCGACCAGGAAAGGCTGGCGACGGTCTGCCGGGAACTCGGTCCGGATGCGCTACCCTTGGTGGTCGACCTTCTGGATCCTGCGAGCGTCCAGGGGATGATGCCCGGAATCCTTGAACGTGCCGGCGGACTGGACATCTTCCATGCCAACGCAGGTTCCTACATCGGGGGCGAAGTAGTTGACGGCGATCCCGACAGCTGGGACCGCATGTTGAACCTGAACGTGAACGCGGCCTTCCGCTCGGTCCATGCGGTGCTTCCACACATGGTGTCGCAAGGCTCCGGAGACATCATCATGACAAGTTCCATCGCCGGGCTGGTCCCGGTGGTGTGGGAGCCGATCTATACCGCATCCAAGCACGCGGTACAGGCATTCGTACACACGGTGCGTCGCCAGGTAGCCAAATACGGTATCCGGGTCGGGGCGATCGCGCCGGGTCCTGTCGTGACCGCCTTGATCAGCGACTGGCCGAAGGAAAAACTGGACGCAGCTCTCGCCGCAGGAGACCTCATGGACCCCGTGGAAGTAGCGGCAGCCGTCAAGTTCATGCTTAGCCGCCCTCGGGGCGTCACGATACGCGACCTGGTCATCCTGCCGCAGAGCAACGACCTCTGATGGCCGGCCCGTTCTTCCTGGGTGTAGATGTCGGCACCGGCAGCGCCCGTGCGGGTGTCTTCGATGCCGCAGGCCGCATGCTAGGTTCAGGCAAGCACGAGATTGCCCTGTACCGTGCTTCCGGAGACATCGCCGAACAGTCCAGCAGCGACATCTGGCAGGCGGTTGCCGCAAGTGTCCGGGAAGCTGTTTCCAAGAGCCGGGTCGACGCTGACGACATCATCGGAATAGGGTTTGACGCCACCTGTTCGCTCGTGGTGGTCGGGGCGGAGGGCACGCCACTACCCGTCGGGGACGCGGCGGAACGAAACATCATGGTTTGGATGGACCACAGGGCGCACGGACAGGCGACGCGCATAAACGCGACCGGGCATGGAGTGCTGGACTACGTGGGCGGCGCGATCTCCCCGGAGATGGAGACCCCCAAGCTTCTTTGGCTCAAGGAGAACCGTCCCGACACCTACAGCTCGGCATGGCAGTTCTTCGACCTCGCCGATTACCTCACCTGGCGTGCTACCGGCAGTCTGGTGCGGTCGGCATGTACCCTTGCATGCAAATGGACTTTCCTCGCACACGAGAACCGTTGGGACGAGGATTACTTCAGGGAAATCGGACTTGAGGACCTCGCCCGGGAAGGCTTCGCACGCGTCGGCACCGAGGTGGTCCCCGGCGGCAGTCCACTCGGGGAAGGACTGACCGCAGCGGCAGCGGCGGACTTCGGGCTCCGCACGGGGACCGCTGTCGGGGCCGGTTTGATCGACGCGCACGCAGGAGGGCTGGGCACGGTTGGAGCCGGGGGGGGATCCGGAGTCGCCGAAAGCCGGATGGCCTATGTCTTCGGCACTTCCGCGTGCACGATGACCTCCACCAAGGAACCCGTTTTCGTGCCAGGCGTCTGGGGGCCATATTCTTCGGCGATGGTGCCTGGACTTTGGCTCAATGAAGGCGGCCAGTCCGCCGCAGGTGCTGCCCTGGACCAGTTGGTCTTGCACCATCCCGCGAGCGCGGTCGCCTCTGCGGCTGCAGCGACCGAGAACCTATCCTTGGTCGAGTGGCTGGCCCTGCAGGCCGAGGGCCGCGGCGGTGCGGGCGAGGTACCGCAGCTTGTCGGGGAGTTGCATGTCGTGCCGGAGTTCCTGGGCAACCGGTCACCACTCGCGGACCCTTCCGCCAAGGCCTTGGTTGCGGGCGTGGGGATGGATCGCGGCGTCGACAGCCTGGTAGGATTGTACCTCGGCGGACTGGCCGGGTTGGGCTATGGCGTGCGGCACATCCTGGAGGTGCAAGCCGCGAAGGGTATAGTCACCGAACTCGTCGTCGTCAGCGGCGGGGCGGCTCGCGGCAGCCTTGTTCGGCAGGTCCTTGCCGACTCCATCGGGCTTCCGGTGGCCGCTACCGACGCGGACGAACCCGTGCTCGCCGGCTCCGCCATCCTCGGGGCGCTTGCATGTGGGTACTATGGCGACGCGGCGACGGCGATGGCAGCTATGACCAGGATCGGGGCCCGGTACGATCCATTGCCGGAAACGCGCGAGTGGCACGATACGAGGAGCCGTGCCTACCGGATCCTGCAAGCGGCAGGAACAGCCATCCGACGCCTTTGAGGCGGCTGTTCGGACGAGGGGCCAGCTGCGCGGTGGCAAGTAGATCGACATCATCGCGCCCCGGCGAGGCCAAGGGCGGTGATCGGGCGGGCCCCGCCCGAAGGTCGGGTACCGTTCCGGCGGGATGCTTGGGAGAGCCGGTTGAAAGACCCGCCGGAACGGATGTGAAGACGACTAGCTGAATACTATGCCGCCGTCCACGTTGAGGGTCTGGCCCGTAACGAAAGCGCTGTCATCCGAGCAGAAGAAGGCTACCGGCCCGGCTACGTCCTCCGGAAGTCCGATGCGACCCTGCGCTGTCTTCGCCCGCCAGGCCTGTTGTACCGCCGGGTCCTCCAGGTTGACGCGACCCATTTCAGTGAGGATGATGCCGGGGCAAACGCAGTTCGCCGTGATCCCGGACGAGCCGACCTCCTGCGCTAGCACCCGCGTGAAGCCCATGACCGCGGCCTTGGAGGCCGAATAGTGTGCCTGACCCGGCGCCCCGTGTTTGCCGCCGATGGACGCGATATTGACGATACGTCCATGGCCTTGTGCCTTCATGGTGGGTAACACGGCCTGGATCACAAGGAACGTACCCTTGGCATTCACGTCGAGTACCGAGTCCCAACTTTCCTCCTCCAGCGTCTCGACGGTACCCTCGATCAGGATGCCCGCGTTGTTTACCAGGGCGTCGATCCTGCCGAACTGCAGCACAAGGTCTTGTACCATCGTTCTTACCTGTGCCTTGTCCGAAACGTCGGCATAAAAGGCAACGGCACGGCCACCGAGGGCCTCGGCGTCAGCGGCAGTAGCGGCGAGTAGTGCCGACTGGCTTTGGATGTCGTTCAGGCCGAGATCGAACCCTCGTTCCGCGAGTCCCAGCGCTATGGCCCGTCCGATTCCCCTGCTTGCGCCGGTCACGAGGGCAACTTTCCGCCGCGGATTGCTCATCTGTCGTTCCTCCATCGATGTTTCACCGGGCGGTGTACCCGCCGTCTACGGTAAGCACGGTCCCCGTGACGTAGCTGGCCGCGTCCGAAGCCAGGAAGAGGACCGCGGCGGCTATCTCCCGCGGGTGCGCCAGGCGACCCATCGGGGTGGCCGCGAGCCAATGTTCTAACCAATCCGTCCTCGAGCGGCCCGCCATCGTCAGCTCCGTTGCCGTATAGCCAGGTGCTACAGCATTCACGCGGATCCCGTGCGCTGCCCACTCGCTCGCAAGGGAGCGCGTGAGCATGTCGACGGCACCCTTACTTGCATTGTATGCCGCCTGCGGTTGCGGGTATACGGCCACCGTTCCGCAGATGGACGAGATGTTGACGATGGCCCCTGTTTGCCTGGCGAGCATCGCCTTGCCGAAAGCGCGGGCGCAATAGAATACCCCGTTCAGGTTCACGTCCAGGATGCGCTGCCAGTCGGCATCGCCGAGATCGGAGGCAGGTCCGTTATGTACCGTGCCAGCGCTGTTCACCAGGATGTCGACCCGCCCCCATTCCCTCACGATGGTGTCGCGGACCTCGTCTACCTCTTCCGGTCGTGTCACGTCGACTCCGAAGGATCGGGCGCGGACTTCTACGCCTGCGGCTTCGGCCCTGTCCTTGTCGCGGTCGAGGATCGCGACCTCGGCGCCTGCCTCCTGCAATAACCGGGCCGAGGCCATGCCTATGCCGGACGCGCCGCCGGTAACTACCGCGATACGCCCCGACAGGTCGAACTCAGGCAACACGGGACACCGCCGCGACGGACTTCAACGCCGGGTAGAGGGCGCGGTACTGTTCATATATACCGCGGTACACCTCCATCTCTGCCTGACGGGGCTCGATCGTGGTGCCTGGCCGGACCATGGCGGCGATGCCTTCTTCCATGCTCGGGAAGTATCCTGCGCCGCAGGCCGCAAGGATCGCCGAGCCGGTCGAGGGAGCGTCCGGGGAGGCCGGCACTTTCACCGGTATACCCGCGGTGTCGGCGTGGATCTGCAACCAGAGAGGGGATGCGCTGGCTCCGCCACCGATCGTCATTTCCGTTCCTTTGTATCCGGCCTCGGCGAATGCCTCCAGGATGGTCCGGGTCCCGAAGCCGATGCCCTCCATGATCGCCCGGAAGAGATGGTGAGGTTCGTGCGCCAAAGTGAGGCCAACGATGGCGCCGCGGGATAGCGGGTCCGTGAACGGCGTCCGGTTTCCCTGAAAATGGTCCTGCACGAGCAAGCCTTCCGCTCCGGGCGGCAGGGCGGCGGCCTTGGCATTCATATGGGCGAAGTCGAAGTTGCCGCCGCAAAGGCGCTTGAGCCAATTGATGATCGATCCGGTCGACGTCTGCCCTCCCTCGAGGATCCAGCGTCCGGGATAGACGATGTCCGCATAGGCGCCCCAGACTCCCTTCGCGACCATCGGGGCTCGGGTGACGCCGAACTGGAGGTGGGAGGAGCCGGTGATCATCGCCAGTTGCCCCGGCTGGGCCACCCCCAGCCCGATCATGCCGATCAACGCGTCGGCACCGCCTTGGACGACCTTTACCGAGGTAGGCAGACCAAGGTCCCGGGCAGCCTCGCCGGTGAGAGTTCCGATAAGCTCTCCGGGCGCGATCACCTTCTCCGGCCACTTCCCTTCGAGCTCCGCGATATCGAGGGCGGCCAGGAGAGTCCTCGGCCACCCGCCTTTCCGGTTGCGGTAGTGCCATCGCAGTCCGACGTTGTCTAGGGAGGCAGCGCGCTCGCCTGTAAGGCGAAGGGTGATGTAGTCCTGGTATTCGCAGATGGTGTGGGCGTGCCCGAACACCGCCGCTTCGTTCCGCTTGAGCCACAAGGCCTTCGGGATCATCCACTCCGCCGAGACCGGGCCGGCGCCGCCCCCGTTGAGCTCGAGGGCCTCGTCGCCGGTAGCGAGGACGTCGTTCGCTTCGGCATCGGCCCGGACATCCATCCAGAGCAGGGCAGGGCGGAGCGGTCTTCCCTGCCGGTCGAGGGCCACGACCGTGCAGCACGTCGTCGCATAGGCCATCGCAACGACATCCGAAGGGGCAATCGCCGCCGCGGCAATGACGCCACGAGTGGCTTCGGCCAGTGCGCGGAACCAATCTTCCGGATGCTGTTCGGCACGTGCGCCGGGGAGGAAGCGTGTCTCGTAGCTTACCGCGCACGAGCCGAGGCACGAGCCATCCAAGTCGTAGATGCGCGCGCGCAGACTCTCGGTCCCCCCGTCCGCTGTCAAAAAATACGCCATTCCACGCTCCTCCAGACCTCAGGCCAAGCCCCGGTAAGCCTCCAAGGCTTTGCCGGCATACATGACCGCAGGGCCTCCACCCATCTCGATGGCAACTTCCAAGGCTTCGACCAACATTTCCTCCTCGACCCCGTGGCGACGTGCGGCATCCACGTGGTAGAGGATGCAGTCGTCGCAGCCTTTCACCACAGCCGCGACGATGGCCATCAGCTCCTTGTACGCGCTGCCTAGCTTGCCTTCGCGCGTCGCGGTGCGGGTCACGGAGGCAAGGCTCCTCATGAGTTCGGGGCTGGCTTGGGCGACGGAAGCGATCCGGGCCTTGGCTTGATGCAGTTCGACCCTGCTATCCACCATGGGCGAACACTCCCTTCCTGATCAACCTGGCGACCGTCTCCGGTGCATCCCAGTGCATCATGTGACCGGCCTCGCCGACGTAATGGACCGCCACGTCCGGCGGCAAGGCGGCGGTATGGGCATATGGGATCACACGGTCCTGCAGCCCGAACACCACCCGTACGGGCAGGTCAACTGCAAGGCTCTCGAGCGGACGGAGTATAGAGATGCGTTGGCCGAGGGGGCCCGACACCATGGAGGCAAGTTCCCGCAACCGTCCGCGGCCGAGTTCGTCCGCCATATCCGCCAACGCCTGCGGGGACAGCCTTGATCCATACGCTCCGAGGTAATGGAGCAGGTGCTCCAACTCGCCTACGCCGCTTAGGTTCGCCATCCCCTCGATGAAAGGCAGTGCTATCTCGCGACCGATCCCGGCCGGTGCTAGCAAGGTCAACGAGGCAACGCGTCGGCGCATCCGCATCGCGAGCAGCGTAGCCACGGCTCCGCCCAGGGAATGGCCCACCAAGTGCAGTGGTCCGCCGAGACCTCCGGCGTGTTGTTCCATCGCGGCGACCAGATCCTCCACGCTTCGCGCAGGCTGTGCGCTGGTACCGTGGCCCGGCAGATCCGGGGCGCTGACATGCGTGCCATCCCTCTGCAGCAACGAGGAAAGCCGGTTCCATGTCCTCCCGTCGCCGGCGAAACCGTGCACGAGCAGTACCGACGAGCTGCCCGGGTCGAACGGGCTGTGCCGGGAGCCGGTTCCTGCAGTTTCCATGGCAGCCTCCACATCGTGCCGTTCGATACGGCGGCGCCTGCCGGTACCTGGTACGTAGCGCAGATCCAACCCGGCTAGACGGGCGACGCGGCGTGCAAGAGGGGTGGCGCGGATCCGCCCGGAAGGGGCGGCCATCCCCGGGCCCCATTCATGGAGGGGACCCGGAACGGGTTCGACGTCGCCGGGGATGGGAACTGGAACGGGAACGGTATCGGGCGACTCCGACTCGTTCCAGTCCTTCGGGTCGACAGGCGCAATGCGCGCGATCGGCTCCCCGACAGAGAGCCTGCTGTCGGGGTCGGCTAGTGCCTCGAGCATCGTCCCGTCCCCCAGGGCCGGGAACTCTACCAACGTCTTGTCGGTCTCGATCTCGACCAGCGGGTCGCCGCGCCGGAAATTTTGGCCGGCGGAGACGAGCCAGTTGGTGACGACCCCTTCCTCCATGGTTTCGCCGAGCCGGGGCATCGTCAACGTGAGCGTGGTCATGACAAGATCTTTCCGGCGACGGCGGCGATCAAGTCCGGACCCGGGACGCTGCCTGCCTCGAGGGCTACCGAAACCGATATCGGAATGTCCTCCCCCGCGACCCGCACCACCGGGTCCTCGAGGAAGTCAAAGCATTCCTCCGAAATCCGGGCGGCCAGTTCCGCTGCGACGCCGGACGTAAGGACAGCCTCGCTCACTACCATGGCCCTGCCGATCGCCTCGACGCGCTCGCGCACCGTGTCAAAGTCTAACGGGTTGAGGGTCCGCAGGTCTATGACCGTGGCCTCGATGCCTTTCCGGGATAGTTCGTCGGCGGCCTTCAGGGCGTAGTGGAGCTGGCGCGAATAGGTGACGATGACGATATCCTTGCCTTCCCGGCGGACTGCGGCCTTGCCCCAGGGAAGTGGCTCGGCGTCCAGGTCCACGTCCGCTTTCATCGTGTAGAGGGACTTGTGCTCGATGAAGACCACCGGATCAGGCTGTCGAAGGCTGTGGCGCAGGAGATGGTAGGCGTCCTCCACCGTGGCGGGCATTGCCAGCCTCAATCCCGGAGTGTGCATGACAAGCGCCTCCAGGCTCTGCGAGTGCTGGGCGCCTGCGGAACGTCCCGTGCCTCCTTGCGTCCGGAGGACCATCGGGACCCCGATCTGGCCGCCGAACATGTACCTGATCTTGGCAGCCTGGTTTCCCAGCTGGTCCATGGTCATGCCGATGAAATCGACATACATCAGCTCGGCCACGGGGCGGAGGCCGGTCATGGCAGCACCGACGGCAGCGCCGACGATCGCGGGCTCGGAAATCGGCGTGTCGATCACACGGTCGGGTCCGAACTCGCTCAGTAGATCCTTCGTCACCCCATAGGCGCCGCCGTAGCGCCCGACTTCCTCGCCGAAGATGATGACGTCCGGATCGACGGTCATGGCATCCTTCAATGCGAGACGCAGGGCGTCGCGGTAGGTCATCTCTGTCATGTCTAATCCCTTGAAAGCACGCGCTCGATGCGGGTGCGGAGTGGCTCGGGCTCGGGTTCCCCGGGCGCGTAGACATCCCGGAACATGGAGGCGAGCGGAGGTTCGCGCTGTGCCACGGTGAAGTCGATGGTCGCGTCCATTTCGGCGGCGATCGTGGCATCGAGCTCGTCCAGCGACCCCTCGGTCGCCTGTTTGCCGGAAACCAGGCGGGCACGGGCGTGGGCAATGGGATCGCGCTGCCGTCCTTTCTCTTCTTCTTCCGCCTCGCGGTACGGGCTCTTGTCCTTGCGCGCATGGCCATAGAACCTATAGCAGGATACCGCGAGAAAGCCCGGACGCCCTCCCCGGGCGCGGTCCATCAGGTCCAGCGCCGTCTCGGCGACCAGCTCCACGTCGATGCCGTCGACACTTGTGCCCTCCAGCCCGAACGCATGCGCACGTTCGTGAAGGTTGGTGTTCCGGGTCGCCTGGTCGATCCTGGTACCCATGCCGTACTGGTTGTTGATGCAGACGAACAAGACCGGGAGGTTCCAGAGCGAGGCCATGTTCATGCTCTCGTATAGGATGCCTTGCTGCATCGCGCCGTCGCCGAAGAAGGCGACGGATACACCGCCTGTCTTCTTCAACTTGGCCGACAGCCCTGCACCGACCACTGCAGGTATGCCGCCGCCCACGATCGCGTTGGCGCCGAGGTGCCCCAGAGACATATCCGCGATGTGCATGGAGCCGCCCTTGCCCCGACAGTATCCCGCTTCCTTGCCGCCGATTTCCGCCATCATCCGGGCCGGTTCGGCACCGCGTGCCAGGAAGATGCCGTGACCCCGGTGATGGGTCGTGAAGGTGTCCTGTGGTCTCATCGCGGAGCATACCCCCATCGCGGCGCTTTCCTCCCCGATGGACAGATGCAGCATGGATCCGGCCGAGTGGCCCCGGACGAAGAGTTCGCCTACGCGCTCCTCGAATGTCCTGATCCGCCGCATGCCAGTATAGAGGTCCACGAGCCGCGGCACGTTCGTGGGGCTGGTTCTGGTTTCAGCTAGGGTCAAGGCGCGCTCCAGTCTAGAGAAGCTTGAGTTTGGTCGTGCGGGAGACGATGGCTACCGCGACGAGGATGATGATACCCTTGACTATCGACTGGATGTACGTATCCATGCCGATGAGGTTCAGGCCGTTGTTGATGATCCCGATGAACAGGGCACCAAGGAGGGTACCCGGTACCGTGGCGGTTCCCGGACGTAGCATCGTCATCCCGATAAAAACCGTCGCGAGACCGTCGAGTAGGTAATTCTCGCCGGCGTTCGGCTGACCGGAGCCCAGGCGCGCGGCAAGCAGCATGCCGGCAATGACAGCGAACAGGGAGCACACCACCAACGAGGCGGCACGATAGAACCTCACGTTCACGCCGGATAGTTCCGCCGCCTTCTGGTTGCCGCCGACGGCATAGATGTAGCGTCCGAAGATGGTTCGCTCCATAAGGAACCACGCCATTGCCACGCACGCGACCATGAAGAAGGCCAATACGGGAATGCCCAGGATACGTCCCTGGCCGAGCCACAGGTAGTCGGCAGGCAGGTTACCGTAGATCGCGCGTCCGCCGGTCAGCATGTAGTTCACGCCGAACAGGATGGAACCGACCGAAAGGGTAGCGATCAAGGACGGCACCCCGACCAACGTCACCAACCCGGCATTCACGCACCCGACGACCAACCCGGCGCCTAAGCCCGCCAAGGCGGCCAAGGGTAGCGGCACTCCCCAGGTCAGGAGTAGCGGGACAAGTATGCCGGCCAAGCCTACGGTATAGCCTACGGAAAGATCCATCTCGCGCGCAGCGAAGCCGAACGTGAGCCCGGCACCCACTATGGTGAGCATCGAGATCTGCTGCAGGATATTGAGCAGGTTGAGCGGCGTGAGGAATCGTCCGACGCTGACGGAGAAGACCAGAAAGATGACGCCCAGCGCCACGATCGTGCTGTAACGCTGGATCCATTCCTTGCGTATGCCGAGGACGCGGTCGTCGCTTCGCTGTGCGGTTCCTGACAGGCTCATTGTGCAACTCCAGACATTGCCGCGATGAAAGCGGATTCCGAATAGTCGTGGCGTGCGATGTCGGGACCGGGCCGTCCCGCCACGAAGGGCACGGTGCGGTCGGTCACCTGCTCGATCTCGAGCAGATCCGAAGAGGCGATGACAATTCCGATGCCGCTCGACGCCAATCGGCGCATCTCCGAATAGATCTCCCGTTTTGCCCCGATATCGACTCCCTCCGTCGGTTCGATGAAGACCATCACCCGGTACCTGTCACGGGCTCCGTACAGCCACTTGCCGATCGATATCTTCTGCTTGTTGCCGCCGGAGAGGCTGGAGAGCCGCTGTCGGTCGGAACTCGCCTTGACGTTCAACAGATCGAAGATCCGGGTCGTCTCGGCGCGTTCGCGACGGACGGAAAGGATGCCGAGGCCGCGCGCCGCATGTTCCGGATGAACCATGGACAGGTTCTCTCGCAGGTCCCACTCGCCGACGAGGGCGTTTTCCATCCGGTGGTCGGGAACCAGTGCAATGCCGGCACGCTGCATGCCACGTGGTCCGCCGGGTTTGACTTCCCGTCCTCCGACCGAGAGGCTGCCCCGCACCAGGCCCGCAGGGTTGTGCAACGAACGGGCGAAACCGAAGTGCCCGGAGCCCGTGAGGCCGATTAGCCCCACGACCTCTCCCGCATGCAGCTCGAAGTGGGGAACGACGACGCGACCCACATGCCAGTCCTGCACCGAGAGCACTCGAGGTCCGTAGGTTCCGGGCCCGTCCGTGGAGGCGATTGCCTCGCGCCCTCCGGTGCGCCTCAGCATCAGGTCGATCAAGTGGTCCTCCGTGGCTTCGGAGGACGTCAAGGTAGCCACGTGCCGCCCGTCGCGCAGAACGGTGATGCGGTCGGATAAGGCCGATATTTCTGATAGGAAGTGGCTGATGAGAACTACTCCCACCCCGCGGGCGGGAAGGCTCCGGATTATCGACCAGAGACGTTCCTTCTCGCGGCTGGGGAGCGTGGCCGTAGGCTCGTCCAGTACCAACAGGCGTACTTCTCCGCGTAGCGCACGGACTATCTCGATGACTTTCTGGTCGGCCATAGGCAGCTCGCCTGCAGGTGTGCCCAGGTCGATGTCGTTCGCGGGAAACCAGTGCCGCAGCAGCTCGGACGAGCGCTGCTCCAGGCTCCTCGTCCTGATGACCCCCCCTGCCAGCTTCGGCTCTTCCCCGAGCATTATGTTCTCGGCGCCGGACAAGTTGCCGACAAGGCTTCCCTCCTGCGACACGAGGGCGATGCCCTGGACCATGGCATCACGTGGCGAGCGCAAGACGAGTTCCTTGCCGTCGAAAACCATCCTGCCCGAGGTCGGGCGTTGCGTGCCGGACAAGATCGATACCAGCGTGGACTTGCCCGCGCCATTCTCGCCGATCAGGCCGTGGACCTCGTCAGTGCGGAACCCTGCGGAAACTCCATCCGTGGCACGCGTGCCTGGATACTGCATGACGATATCTTCGAGATCTACTTGCATCACCACTCCTGCGGTGGGACCGAGAGGTGCCGGGCAGCCCCTACGCGAACATCCCGACACCAAGCCATGCTCAGGACCGCGGGTTGCCGATGGAGCGGCGGCCCCGGTCCTACAAGAAGTCCTTGCAGTTCTGCTTGGTAACCAGGGGCGCATCCAGGTAGACGATCGGGTTGGGGATGACGCTCCGGGTTTCCTGGCCCTCGACGACGATGGCCTGTATCCATTGACCCACCTGCGCGCCCATGCCTTCGAACGGTTGACCGACGGTCGCCAGCATCGAGGACCCTTCCTTGCACACTTCCTGAATCGCTTGCGGATGCCCGTCGATGCCGATGACCTTGACCTCCGTCAGTCCTGCGGCGGAGAGAACGTTGACGGCGGCTTGGGCAGGCTCGTCCCAAGGTGCCCATACCGCATCGATGTCCTCCCCGAACCGCGCCACGTAGTCCTCCATCTGGGCGGTAGTGTCCTCGAAGAATGCACCGTAGTCGATATTGTGTTCCACCAGCACCTTCACGTCGGGATATTCCTTGAGGACATCCTCCATTACGTCGCCGCGCTTGCGGGTGCCGTGGTGCTCCGCCATGCGGAGGAAGATGATGTTGCCCTTGCCGCCGAGGGAATCCAGCAGATAGGGGGAAACATCGGCGGACATGGCCCAGTTGTTGGTCGTTATGTCGACCTGCAGTCCTTCGACGTAGCCGCTGTCGACCGCGAAGACCGGGATGTCCGCTGCTATCGCCGCATCCAGCGCCGCGCGCGAGGCACGGAGGTCGGCCATCGTGACGACAATCGCGTCGACGCCACGGGATGCCGCGTCCTGGATGTTGCTCGCCGTCCGCTCGCCGGTGCCGCCGCTGTCGAGGACGCTCACGTTCCAGTCACTCATTCCGCTCTCGGCGAGCCACTTATCGAAGCCTTGCTTGACCCGGCTCTCCGATTGGGCGGCGGCGTTGGCGTGGACCCAAGCGATCTCGAGCGCTCGAGCGGCGGTGCCGGTAATCGCCGCCATCGTCAGAGACACGGCAAAAGTTGTTGCAAGACGTGCGAGTTTCATATCCGTTTTCCTCCCTCAAGGATCTGGTATTGCATTGCCGGCCTCCACCGGCAAAACCAGGTTCGCATGGCCGCTTTACAATTGTCAAACGAAATTACATTTGTAAACGTCTCTGCGTGATGCGAAGGAAAAAACGTGAGCGATGACGAACTCATGGCCAAGGCCGCTTGGCTCTATCACGTCGCGGGATTGAACCAGGAGAGCGCCGCCAAGCGTCTCGGCATAACGCGGGCACGCGTGAACAAGCTGTTGTCGGATGCCCGGGAGACGGGTTTGGTCAGCATCAGCATAAACCAGGCCGACGTCGGATTGCTGCCGGTCGAGGAAGACCTGAGGAAATCCTATGGATTGGACTTCTGTATATGCACTCCGGCGCTCGGCGCGGGCAGCTCGGACCTTGGAGAATTCGGGAGCAAGATCGCGTTCCGCGCCGTAGGGACCGCCGCCGCTGCGCACCTCCGCGGCGTTCTGGCGTCTGGCGGCAATCCCGTGATCGGGACGGGCTGGGGACGCACCATAGAGCAGATGACGTTGCAGTTGTCAGGCGTACGCGCACCGCATGCGCGCTTCATAAGTCTCATGGGATCCCTCACGGCGAACTCCGCCTACAATCCTTTCGAGGTGGTGCATTCCCTGGCCCGCAGCACGGGTGGCCAAGGCTTCTTCCTGCCGGTGCCGTTCATCGCCGACAGCGTGGAGGACCGACAGGTGCTCCTGTCCCAACGGTCGGTACAACGAGCGCTGCAGGTGGCCCGGACATCGACGGTCGCGTACGTCAGTATCGGGGAGTTGACCGAAGCGTCGCTCCTCAGACAACAGGGAATGATAACCAGCGATGAGTTGCGCGAGTTGCGGGACCTTGGTGCCGTCGGTGATACGAACGGCATGTTTTTCGACGAGGACGGCAAATCGGTGGCACACGACCTGGCTGCGCGAACGATCTCCCTCCCGTTGGGAGAGCTCGAGGAGGCGATCGTGGTGGCCCTGGTCGCCGGAGTGTCGAAGGCCAGGGCGGCGGCCGCGTTCCTGCGGTCCGGATTGTGCCGCGGTCTTATAGTGGACGGGGACACCGCGCTGGAACTTGCCCGAAGGCAGGGCGGATGATCCCGTTGTGGGCTATCCGCAACAAACGGTGTGTCGTGATTGTACCGTCGACTGTTATGGGCCTGAGCTCGAGCGAATATCTATTTGCGGCGCGCGCAGGCATGCCGCCGCTACCTGACTGGATTACATCTTTCGCGGGAATTGGAATGATGGCCGCTCCGCTCGCGAGCATGAACGGACGGCCGCTGGGCAAGAGGAAAACGTCTTCGGCTTCGACCAAGACCGGATCCGCACCTCGTGAGATGACCCAGCTTTTCCCGAAAGCGGTGAATTGCACTTGATACCGCCCTTTTGATCCGCGAACTGGATCGACCAGGGCTTGCCCAAGTCAGCATGGCGGCCAAGTGGCTCCATGGCTTCAAGCTATGGAGGACGTCCGAAAGTGGTTCCATGCTGAGGGCCTGTCGTCAACGGATCGTGTCGGGAAGATCGCGAGACAATCCGGCTTCTGAACGCGGAATAGAGACGGGCTGCGGGTCTCGATTGATCCTGCCGGCGTGGTGATCACCACCGATAGCGACACTGTAGTATAAGATCGAGCGGCACGTGTTCCGACCAGGAAGTTCGGCATCATCGGAGTGCCGGGAGTCGACCCAAGGCCAACGGCTAGGGGAACGGCTTCATCCGGCATTTGAACGGGGTCCCACCCCTTGATCTCGCTCGCGTCAGTTCGGCAGGTCAATGGCGATAGTAAGAATCCGCTTCAATGTCCGACGCCAACGTCGCTTGTGATGGTCCCCAGCCCAGTTTCTCCCGAGTCCAGCGACCGGACGCGGGTACGTAGAGACCTGCAGAATCGGTGAACCATAAGAACTGCTCCGCGGCCCTTTCGGGAGGAGCGCTGGGACTGGCAAGGCAGAGCCTGCGCCCGATCGCTTCGGCTATGTTTCCAAATCCGACACTTTCCTCGGCAATGGCTTGGTAGCGGACGTCGCCCTTGCCACGCGTCAACGCCAGGCGAAATAGAGGTGGTGCGCCGAGTCGGTGGATCGCGTTCCGACTTTTTCAATCTTCGAGGTGTGGCGACAACCCCTGTCGAGCGCGAACTGGGCTACTAACGAGACGAAGCCGCGGTCACCTTCTCCAGGCACAGAAGGAGACAAACGGATGGTAGCGATAGTGCCGCCTTTGTGGACTGCGGCGTCGCACGCCACTTCAGTTGCGGTCCTTGGATGCGCATTCGGTGCCGGGGGAGCTGGTGTTTGTTCAGTCGAAACGACGTTCGGGGGAAGGATGGCCGTGCCCCATGCAACGATGGGCAGTCGCTGCGGGCTTCGACCACCAGCGCGTCTTGGGCGCAACTCTCGAAGAATCTCGAGAAACCGTGGTAGAATCCGAGGTGGATGGCGTTCTTAATCCTCGAACATGATCGCCGGGACCGCGGGCAGCCCGAAGCGGCTCCTCCTCCGCCGGTCACCTTATGGGGAACGGGAAGTACTTGGCGTTGATCATGTCGTAGGTGCCGTCCTGCGTTATGGTCACGAGCGCTGCGTCCAAGTCCTGCAACAGTGCCGCATCGTCCTTCCGTACCGCAATGCCCGCTCCGTCACCGAAGTACGTTGGATCCTTGATGTCCTTGCCCCGGAACTCACAGCATCCTCCTGCCTTCGTGTTCGTCAACCAGTCGTAAGCTGCAAGCTTGTCTTCCAGGATGACATCCACCTCGCCTTCTGCCAGACCTTCGTACAACTCGGGAGAGGAACCGAAAACGACGATGGGAACGTGGGCGTAGAAATGCTCGGCATAGGCTTCCTGGGCGGTGGATAGGGTCACGCCCAGCCGGTGTGCCTCCATCCCTTCGGCATCGAATATCCTGAGTTCGGACGTCCTCCCCGTTATGAACACGGACGGGCTGTCGTAGTATCTCGCGCTGAACGCCACTAGTTCGCGGCGTTCCGCGCTCATGGACATCGATGAGACTACCGCATCGTAGTCCGAGTCGAGCAGGCCCGGTATCATTTCTTCCCACGGCTGGATGACGAAATCGCACCGACGCTGCATGGCGTCGCAAAGCGCCTTGGCGATCTCGACATCAAACCCCTGAAGGTCACCGTTGGCGTCGAGATAGTTGAACGGAGGGAAATTGCCTTCTACAGCTATCGAAATGTCCGGCCCGGCGGCCGCAGCCGGTTGCGTCTGAGCGCTTGATGCAGCGATCGCTGCCAAGATCCAACAGAGTGCAATGAAGCCCTTCTGCTTCTTCATTCATTCCTCCAATGTCGCCGACATTCGGCGTGACGGGTGCAATGCGGGTAAGCTATGCCTGCAACCGACAATTTTGCGCTAACGCGTACCGGAAGCATGTGCCGGACAATGGAATCGTAATCAATTTGCCGGATCGTCGGGCCAGACAACGACAGATCGGTCAATCCATTGCCCCGACCCAAGTCCCTCTGGACGTCTACCGGCACCCTGTTGACCCTCTTGACGATGGGCGGGATCGTTACGCTCGGCATGGTTCTGGCGTCTGCCCTCTGGGCCAGCCGGGAAAGCGACCTTGCTGCCCTCGAGCGGCAACGGGAACTTGTTGACGGACGCTTGCGCACACAAGTGGAAAGCGTGGCGGGCGAAATCGTGCGGTTGGCCGACGGCTATGCCAGCACGATACACGGGGTTTCGGGAAACGGGGAACTCGACGCCCTGGGCGCCGAGATGTTGAACCACATCGTGACGTCGGTATCCAAGTACGACGATGCGTTCGTGGTCTGGGCGGACGGGGAGATCGCGATTGGCCATGGCACGGAACTGGCCAAGCGTTATTCCTGGATA
>JAESFH010000131.1_pt1 | contig 57015 bp, 59 predicted proteins | sample 9269381 | NCBI WGS metagenome assembly JAESFH01 (sample SAMN14504062, study PRJNA617094) | algae metagenome | isolation source: Aphanothece sp. CMT-3BRIN-NPC111 and co-occurring heterotrophs from well... | place: USA: Clark Mountains Wilderness, California | collected 2010-04-18
CTGAACAACGGGCGAGATCCGATATGTATTTCGAGGGCGGCTACTGGCTGTTGCTTTGGAACTATCTCGTCGCCGCTGCGATTTCGCTCCTGCTCCTGCAGACGCGAATCTCCGCGCGCATCCGCGACTTCGCGGAGCGCACGTCACGCTTCAAAGCCGTGCAGGTGATGCTTTATGCGCTGCCGTATTTTCTCCTGACGGCGCTCCTCTCCTTCCCGCTCACGTACTACGAATCGTTCGCGCGCGAGCATGCCTATGGCATGGCGACACAGACGTTCGGCGCGTGGATGGGCGATCAGCTGAAAGGTCTCGTGCTCGGCCTGATCACCGGCTCGCTGTTGCTGATCGCGCTCTATGCCGTGCTTCGCCGTGCGCCGCGCACCTGGTGGATCTGGGGCACCGGTCTCGCGGTCTCCTTCCTCGTCATTGGCCTGATGATCGGCCCTGTCTACATCGAGCCGCTCTTCAACACCTACAAACCGATCACGAATCCCGAGATCAGCGAGCCGATCTTGGAGCTGGCCCGCGCCAACAACATCCCAGTCACGCAGGTGTTCGAGGTCGACGCGTCGCGGCAAACCAAACGCATCAGCGCGAACGTGGCCGGCTTTGGTGGGACGACGCGCATCGCGCTCAACGACAACCTGCTCAAGCAATGCACGCTGCCCGAGATCCGGCACGTGATGGGCCATGAGATGGGGCATTACGTGCTCAATCACGTGGCGCGCCTGATCTTTTGGTTCGGGCTTTGGGTGTTGATCAGCTTCTTCGTGGCGCATTGGGCGTTCGGCTTTGCGCAACGCCGGTGGGGTGAACGCTGGGGCATCCGCGGTCTCAGCGATCCAGCCGGTCTGCCGCTGCTGGCGCTCATTTTTTCGACCGTCATTTTCCTCCTTACGCCCGCAGTCAGGACAACGACGCGCGTCGCGGAAGTCGACGCCGATGCGCTCGCGCTCGAGAAGGCGCGTGAACCTGACGCCGCTGCCGCGGTGGCGCTGAAGCTCGGTACCTATCGGAAGCTCGAGCCGGGGCCGCTCGAGGAGTTTATCTTCTTCACGCACCCAAGCGGCCGCGAGCGCATCCGGATGGCGATGGAATGGAAGGCTGCAAACCAGAACACGCGATGAGCATCAGAACGGTTCTCGCGCTGAGTTCGTTGTTGGTCGCCGCGACGTGTCGCGCAGCTGCTCCCGCCGATACACTCTTCATCAACGGCAACATCTACACGGCAAACGAGAAACAGCCGCGTGCTGAAGCAATCGCTGTCACTGGAGATCGGATCACGTTCGTTGGTTCAAATGACGAGGCGCGAAAACTCTCCGGCAAGGAGACGCGCGTGATCGATCTCGCCGGCAAAACAGTTCTGCCCGGACTGACCGACGCGCATTGTCACATCTTCGGCATCGGCGAGCGCGAGATGAACCTGAACCTCGAAGGGACCAACACGCGCGACGAGTTCCTCGCGAAAGTGAAGGAGCGCGCCGCGAAAGCGAAGCCCGGCGAATGGATCACCGGCCGCGGCTGGATCGAGACGTTCTGGGATCCCCCGCATTTTCCGACCGCCGCCGATCTCGACGCGATCGCGCCTGAAAATCCGCTGTTCCTCGGTCGCGCCGACGGCCATGCGGCGGTCGCGAATACCGCCGCATTGCGCATCGCCGGAATCACAGCCGACACGCCCAGTCCGTTCGGCGGCGAGATCCTAAAGGACAAGGCGACCGGCGCACCCACCGGCATGCTCCTCGATAAGGCGATGGAGCTGGTCGAGAAACACATTCCCGCTCCGACGACCGCCGACAAAGAGCAGGCGTTGGCGCTCGCGGCAGAACGCGAGATCGAGCTCGGATGGTGCCAGGTGCATAACGCCGGCAGCGATCTCGCCGAGATCGAGATCATGCGGCGCTCCTACGCCCGCGGGAAGCTGAATCTGCGCATTTACAACGCAGTGTCCGGGCCCGGCGAACCTGCCGATCGCCTTCTGGCTGACGACGCGCGGGTGGGCGAATACGGCGGCCGTTTCACGCAACGCTCGATCAAGTTTTACGCGGACGGCGCGCTCGGTTCGCGCGGAGCCGCGCTGCTCGAGAAGTACGCCGATGCCGACACCTCCGGTTTCTTCACGAACAAACCGGAAGACCTGCGCCCCGCCTTCGAGCAGGCGCTTCGTCGCGGCATCCAGGTGCAGACACACGCGATCGGCGATCGCGCGAATCGTCTCGTGCTCGATCTCTACGCGGACGTCTTCAAAGCCGTTCCGCCTAACGAGCGGAAGGTGCGCGAGCCGCGCTGGCGCATCGAGCACGCGCAGGTGATCAGCCCGCCGGACATACCGCGCTTCACGCAGCTCGAGGTGATCGCATCGATGCAACCGTCACATGCGATCAGCGATCTCTTCTTTGCGCCGAGCCGGCTGGGCAGCGAACGACTTGCGGGCGCGTACGCGTGGCAAAGCGTGATCAAGAGCGGCGCGGTCATCGCCGCCGGTTCCGATGCTCCGGTCGAACGCGGCGAGCCGATGATCGAGTTCTATGCGGCCGTCGCGCGCAAGAGCCTCAAAGGCGAATCAAAGGAAGGCTGGCATCCCGAGCAAGCCGTCTCACGCGAGCAGGCGTTGAAGATGTTCACCGTATGGCCCGCCTACGCCGCCTTCGAAGAAAAGGACAAAGGCACGATCGAAGTCGGTAAACTCGCCGACCTGACGGTTCTCTCCGCCGACATCATGAAAATCCCGGAGCCGGAGATCCTCAAGACGCGCTGCGTGATGACGGTGATCGGCGGCGAGGTCGTCTTCGAAGCAAAGAACTAGCGCACGGGCACAAACGCGCCGCAGGTATGCGCGCGGGTCCGCCTTTGCGGTATCTCGCTGATGATTCGCGCCACGCGTGGATCGACAAAGTCTGTCGGGTCAAAGACGGGAGGTTCTATCTCACGAGGCGCAGCCGCTGCGATTCGCGGTCGTGGTGCGGAAATCCGGCGCTCGGCCTTGCGCAAGTAGGCGAGGATCACGTGCAGCGCGAGGAGCGTCACGCAGCCGCCGAGGCCTATCGCATATGCGAGCACGCAGTTGATGTAAGCATCAGCGATGCCACCACTGCCGTCTGGTTGACTTCGACTTCAGGTTCGGCGAAGGGGCCGCTCGATATTCGGCAAGAGTGCCGTGATCAATCCGATCAGCGGCAGGTACGAGCAGATTGCGAACACGAACGGAATGCCGTGGCGATCGGCCATGACACCGAGCACCGCCGAACCGATGCCGCCGAGACCAAACGCGAGCCCGAAGAAGAGGCCGGCCATGAGGCCGACGTTTCCCGGCACCAGCTTCTGCGCGTAGACGAGGATCGCCGAGAACGCCGAAGCGCCGATGACGCCGATGATTGCCGTGAGAACGCCGGACCAGAAGAGATTCGCGTGCGGCAACATGAGCGCGAATGGCGCCATACCGAGAATCGACGCCCAGATCACGGCTTTGCGGCCGATCCGGTCGCCGATCGGGCCGCCGAGGAACGTGCCGGCCGCGATCGCCGCGAGAAACACGAACAGATGAAGCTGCGCGCTCTTTACCGACAACCCGAACTTCTCGATCAGGAAGAACGTGTAGTAACTGCTGATGCACGCGAGGTAGAAATACTTCGAGAAGACGAGCGTGATCAGGACTGCGAGCGCGAACACGACGCGACGGCGCGGCAACACGAACGGCGTCGCGACGGAGCGTGCGCGGCTCGACTGAGCGCGACTCGTGCGCGCCAGGCTGCGCCCATACCATTGGCCGACTTTCGAAAGCACGACGATGCCGAGGAGCGCCAGCAACGAAAACCACATGATCGCCCCCTGCCCGCGCGCAACAACGATCAGCGCGGCGAGGAGCGGCCCGAGCGAGCTGCCGGCGTTACCCCCGACCTGGAAAAGCGATTGCGCGAAGCCGTGTCGACCTCCTGCCGTTAGGTGCGCGAGCCGTGACGCTTCCGGGTGAAACACGGACGATCCGATGCCGACGAATCCCACCGCCACCAGCACGAGCGCAAAGCTGCCGGCTAACGACAACAAAACGAGGCCCACCAGCGTAAAGCTCATCCCGACGGCAAGGGAATACGGATGCGGCCGGCGATCGGTGTAGAACCCGACGAATGGCTGGAGGATCGAGGCCGTCATCTGATTTATGAGGGTGATGAGGCCGATCTGCCGGAAGTCGAGCTGCAGCGCGTCCTTGAGGATCGGGTAAATCGCGGGGATCAGCGACTGCATGGTGTCGTTCAGCAGGTGCGCAAAGCTGAGGGCGGCGAGCACCGGCATCACCGGTGCGGAATTCGGGGGCGGTGCCTCTTCGCGCTCCGCGCAGACCGGCGGATTACCGGCGGGAGCTTCGACCGAGTGCAATGCTTCTTCCACGCGGGGTGACTCTGCACCGGGAGCTTTTCCGCGTCGCGGGATTTTGCACAGCGCGCGCGTGCAGTTGATGGGCGACTTCTGGCATCCGGTGTGACGACGCGTTGCCGCGCTGCCTGTAGCGACGCCGCTCTGTCGGCGTAGACCGAGGTTGCGAAAGCAGAAAGTGGTCGCTTTACCGGACTGCGCGTTTAACGACACACCCGCGGCCCCTCTGCCACACGGGTGAAACGGCGACAGAGCGCCGTCGCTACAACAGACACACACGCTGCGTTTCGCAGTGCACGATTGCTGCGCGGCCGGTCTTACGTGAACCTCCACCGCATGACGACTGCCCTCAGCGATCGCGCTCTCGAGATTCTCCACGAGTGGGTGCAATCGGAGAGCCTGCGGAAGCATTGCTACGCCGTCGCCGATTCGATGCGGCATTTCGCGCAACTGCAAGGCGCCGACGCGCATCTCTGGCAGGCGGTGGGATTGCTCCATGATATGGACTACGAGCGGCATCCGAATCAGGAACAGAGTCCAAGCGAAGGTCACCCATTCGTGGCCGTCGCGTGGCTGCGCGAGCAGGGCTGGACCGAAGAGGTCTGCCGCGCGATTCTTTCGCATGCCGATTACTCCGGCGTCACCCGTGAGACCGCGCTCGAGCGGACGCTTTATGCTGTCGATGAATTGAGCGGCTTCGTGATGGCAGTCGCGCGGGTGCGTCCTTCGAAAAGCGTGCACGAGGTCGACATCGCGTCGGTGAAAAAGAAGATGAAAGACAAGGCGTTCGCGCGTGCGGTCAATCGCGAAGACATCAGCCGCGGCGCCGCAGAACTCGGCCTGCCACTCGAGCAACTGATCGACGGCGTCATCACTGCGCTGAAAGCCGACGCAGATCGGCTCGGCCTCGGCGGAACAGCAGCGTAGCCGTTACTCGAATTTCCAGGCGCGCTTTCTCGGCTGGCGCAATTTGTAACGACCGCCGGTCTTGCGCCGGATGGCATCGAAGACGCCGTCGCAGCCATCGGCCTTTGTTTGATACACGACCCGCAACAGCTCGCCCAAACGACCTTCGGGAAAGCCGTTCAACGCAAACCACGCGAGATATTCGGCCGGCAGATCGTAGATCGGGACACCTTTCGGCGGGTAACGCTTCGGGCCGAACATTCCGAAGGGCATGTGATACCGGCTGATCTGCTCCAGCTGGGCAACGGCTTCGGTCTCGCGATTCACGATGCGTAATACTTTGCCGCGCGATGGTCCGCCTTTGCAACAATCCTGCAGATGAATCCAACAACGGCCGCGCGAATGGCCGTTCATTTTCCACCACGTCATCCGACCACATGGTGCGGACGAAAAGCGATCAATCGTGAACCGCGCTATCGAGACTCGGCGCGACCGGTTTCGCAGACGATGCGGAAGCCAAGGTCGTTGCAGCAGTAGTTTGGCGCGTTCGCCGCGCGCGCCGTGGTGCGCAGATTCGAGAAGCGGGATTTCCAGCTCCCGCCGCGATGGACCTGCTTGCCGCCGGAGGAGCCGGCGGCTCGCGGGTTGTGCTTCGGGGTGCCGGGAAGCGGGCGTAGATAATCGAGGCACCACTCCCAGACATTGCCCGCCATGTCTTCGATCCCAAAAGGACTCGCGCCGCGCGGAAACGCGCCCACGGGCGATGTTTCTGGGTAGCCATCGCTGAGGCGCGTCTCGCGCCAGGGAAAGGTTGTGCTCGCATCCGCGAAGTTCGCGAGGTCACTGCGACGATCATGATTGCCCCATGGGTATTTCCGGCCATCGCCTCCGCGTGCCGCATATTCCCATTCGGCTTCCGTTGGGAGGCGATATGGCCTGCCATCCTTCGCGCAAAGCCATTCGGAGAACTTGATCGCCTCGAGACCCGTCACATAAGCGACCGGATGATTATCACTCGCGCCCGGCATCCGCTTGCGCCTGTGGCCGGGGTCGAATTGCTCATACTGCGCGTTCGTCACGGGATGCTTTGAGATAAAAAACTGGCTCAACCTTACCGGCGTGAGCGGCTGCTCGTTAGGCGCCGCGTCGATCGCGTCGCTCCCCATGACGAAGTCGCCGGCGGGAATCGGCACCATCGAACCACCGACCGGATTGACGAAGACAGGCGGTAAGCGGCCCGGCTGCGTCTTTGGAACGATGATGCGGATGGGCTGCTGGGGCGGCGCGGCCGCGGCGGCGGCGGCGGGCGCAGTACGTCCAGCGAGGGAGATCCGCTTTTTCTGGCAAATGGCGAGCTCCTCCTGGTCGAGATATTCATCCAGGAGGTCCTCTGCAATTTCGATGTCGATCCCGAGATTGTGGGCGACGTTCGTTAGGAGGCGCCGGACACTCTCCGTTGCGCTTCCCATATTGACTTCACTCAGCTGAAGAATGCGGTGGAATTCGTTTTCCGGCTCCGCGCCGTCCGACTCACTGAAGACCTCTTCTTCGTCCAGTGGTTCTGGCTCCGCAGGCACTCTCCGCGCGTTGTTCTGTCGGATCGCTTCGGCGATGCACGCCGCGATATGCTCATCACTGAGCCCGCTTTGTTGCCCGAATTCGAGCAGGTTCGCCTCCGCTTCCGCCGTCAACGCACCGTCCTTGATCGAGAATGCGATATATTTCGAAAACTCGGTGAGCGTTTCCTCCTGTTCCGCAGCGGCGAGTTGCTCGTCGAGCTGGCGCCGCCGCTCCGGATCGAGCAACTGCACCTGCGCCTGCGCGAGATAGCGGGAAGCCTCGTCGAGCCCGCGCCCGAGCAACTGCGCCATCGGATTTGCCGGCTGGTTCTTCAGCGGGAGCTTCTTCTGCCACCAATAGAGCAGCGCGTTGTAATGCTGCTGGATCTGCCGGTCGCTCGGGTTCGTCCGCGCGTCGAGGCAGAGGCGATCGTAGAGGTTGTCAGACTGATAGTTGCTCCAGCCGTTCCACTTACGCGGATCGTCCGGAAATTCCGGGAGCGCAGCCGTGTCCGTAATGAGCGTCTGAGGTATCGTTGCAGCGGCTGGCACTATCCGCGCTTTGCCCGCAGATTCCGTGCCTTCTGCCTTTCCTTCTCCTCTCTGGATGTTGTCTACGGCTCGCGAGGGGGCCTTTTCGAAGATGACCGCTCAGCGACGATAATTGACCGCAGATTTGAGCTCCGGCCTCCGCGCGACGGCCAGTGGTCAATCTCTGAGCGCCGCGCCGCCCTCGAACACTCGCAGCAGCAGCTACTCGCCTTCTTTACGGCAATAGAAGCCGTGTTGCGACGCTTCCACCTTCTCGTCGCCTTGCGGTGTCACAGCCATCCATCGGCCAACTGCTGGCTGCCAGTGCAAATCGCCATCGTTGATCGTCTCGCCCACTTCCAGGAGCCGCGCTCCGGTCGGCACCTCCGGTTTGTTGTCGTGTTCCTTGCTCATGTTGCAACGTTATTGCCGGCCCCCGCACGAGCCATGACAAAATCGCAGCTCGGCGTTGCCAGCCGATCACGCCGTCGCTGGCGCGCGAATCTTCCTTGAGACTTTCCCGCCATGAAACCAGCCCTTTCTCTAATCGCATCGCTATTCGCCCTGACCGCTGCGCTCTCCGCGCAGACTCCCGTCGCCACCAGCGCTCCAGCAACGCCGATCTCCGCCGATCGCATCAAGCAGGACGTCAGGATCCTCTCGTCCGACGAGTTCCTCGGGCGCGGGCCCGGCGAACCAGGCGACGAAAAGACGGTCGCTTACCTCGCCGATGCATTTGCCAAAGCCGGGCTCGAGCCGGCCGGCGAAAACGGCACGTTCTTTCAGGACGTTCCGCTCGTGCGACTCGACCGCCAGGCCGGCGCCACGATGACGCTCAAGCTCGGCGGCAAAACAATCCCGCTCGCGCTCGGCCTAGACGCGACCCTCGGGCTGCGGAATCCCGATCGCACCACCGTCACCGATGCGCCGCTTGTGTTCGCCGGGTACGGGGTGGTTGATCCGGCCCGCGGCTGGAATGCTTACGAAGGCGTCGAGATGGGCGGGAAGATCGCCGTCGTGCTGGCGAACGATCCCGACTTTGAAGCGGGGCGCGATCTCGGGTTCGAAGGTCGCCGCATGGCATATGTCGGGCGCGTCGGAGTCAAGTTCGAGGCCGCCACGAAAGCTGGCGCCGCGGGTGTCCTCATCATCCACGAAGAAGCCGCGGCGAGTTATCCGTTCTCACAGCTCGCAAGCGGCGATGCGCTGCCTGCTTTCGTGCTCGCGCCGCTCAAGCCGTCGCCGCTGCAGCTGAGCGGCTGGATCACCCGCGAGGTCGCGCTTGACCTGTTCAAGCACTCGAAGCTGACCCTGCCGGCTCTCAAGACGCGCGCCCGCGACGCCGGTTTCCGTGCCTTCCCGCTCGAGGGCGCCTCGCTTTCGGCCAGCGGCGAGATCAAAGCGACGCCGGTCGTGAGTCGTAACGTCATCGCGAAAATCACCGGCGCTACCCGGCCTAACGAGTTCATCCTCTACGGCGCGCATTGGGATGCGAACGGCCACACTGCGCCCGATAAATCCGGCGACGCCATTCGCAACGGCGCGGTCGACAACGCCACCGGCACGGCCGAGGTGCTCGAAATTGCACGTGCGTTCAAGGGCGGCGAACCGCCTGCCCGCACGGTGCTGTTCGCAGCCTGGACCGCGGAGGAGAAAGGACTGCTCGGCGCCGACTACTACGCGACGCACCCGCTCTACCCACTCGCCACCACTGCGGCTGTCATCAACCTCGACCCGCATGTCGTTCTTCCCGCCGCGCGCGATATCGAGTTGATCGGCGGCGGGCGCACGACCCTGGAGCAGGATTTCGCGCGCATCGCGAAGACACACGGCCTCCGCGTCACGCCGGAGCCGAACCCCGAGGCCGGCTGGTATTTTCGTTCCGATCATTTCCCGTTCGCGCGCCGTGGCGTGCCGGCTCTCGCTTTCCGCGCCGGTCGCGACCTGATCGAGGGCGGCACCGCGGCCGGAAATCGGATCGTCTCCGCGTATAACACGAATTGCTACCATCAGCCTTGCGATCAATTCGATCCGCGCTGGACCTTCGCCGGCACGGTGCAGGAAGCGACTGTTGCCTACTCGTTAGGCCGGGAGCTTGCTAATTCCGAGTCGTGGCCGAGGTGGAATCCCGGGAATGAGTTCAACGCGCTCCGCGACGAAACAGAAGCCGAGCGAACGAAGTAAGTTCGAGCCGCGAGGTGGCCACCGGGATTTCGTCCTTAAATCCTGATCATGTGGATCTGCGCCTACCGCGGCTACGCAACACGGACGTTCGTCTCCGTTTCCGGTCGTGTGCTCGCTGGCCGGTCGCCGGCTGATGAACGCGACGGCGAAAGCCTCTGGCGAACCCTGCGGGACACCTACCGCCGATTTAAAACCGACGAGCTGTCGAATGTCCCCGTAAGTGTCTCTTTCCAAAGCGAGGAGCAGACGGCTATTACCGACCGCGACGGTTACTACCACCTGGAGGTGCCTCGCCGCGCGCAAACCAACGACACGTGGCTAACGGCTGAAGCACGCTGCACCTTCCGCGGCGACAGCATCATTGCCACGCACGACATCGTCGCTCCCACTTCCGACGCGCAATTCGGAGTCATCAGCGACCTTGATGACACGGTGATTGAGACAAACATGACCAGCTTGCTGACAGCGGCGAAGCTGACTTTCATCGGCAACGCGAAGACGAGGAAACCGCTTGAAGGTGTGGCGGCCCTTTACGCCTCGTTGGCTACCGGCACGGCGGGCCGACCGGTGAACCCCATCTTCTATGCCTCCAGCTCACCGTGGAACCTTTACGATCTGCTCTGCGATTTCATGGAGCTGAACGAGATCCCAAAAGGGCCGATCTTTCTGCGCGACTGGGGAATCGACCGCACGAAGTTCATCGCCCCACGCAGTCATCGAGAAAAGCTCGAGCGCGCGCTCAAGATCATCGCCGACTTTCCTGAGCTCCCATTCGTGCTCGTCGGTGATTCCGGCCAGCACGACGCGGGGCTGTATGCGGAGGCGGCCGCGCGGCACCCTGACCGCATCAAAGCCATCTATATCCGCGATGTCGACCCGGCGACCGCGACGAAGCGCGACGACCACGTGCGCGAACACATCAAGACCGCGGCGCAACATGGAGTGCCAATGCTCCTCGCATCGGACAGCAATGCGATGGCCCGGCACGCGGCCGAGATCGGCCTGATCCCGGCGCGAAAGGAAGCTGCCGTGGAGGCTGAGGTGGCGAAGGATCACAAGCGCGCCACGCCGGGCGCTGCCGCAGTGAACGAGGCGCTCGGGATAAAAAGCTGAAGGCGCAGCGCCCGTCTTACTTCAATCGGCGCCGAGTTTGACTGCATCAGAAGTGCATTCGCCAAAAGCGGTGCAGCACTGTAATTTCGGCCTCTGATTCATGCACATCCACGACATCATCGGCAGCAGTTCGCCGACATTTTCGTTCGAGTTTTTCCCTCCGAAAACGCCCGCGGCGGCGGAGAGCCTCTATCAAACCATCCGTGAACTGGAAGCGTACATGCCGCACTTCGTCAGTGTCACCTACGGCGCGGGCGGCTCCACGCGTGAGTTAACTCACGACCTCGTCGAGCGGATTCAAACCACGACGAAGCTCGATCCCATCCCGCACCTGACGTGCGTGTGCCACAAAGAGGACGAGATCCGGGCGATCCTGACGCGATATGCCAGCACCTCCATCGGAAACATCCTGGCCCTCGGCGGCGATTCGCCGCGCGGATGCGCCTACGACAGGTCTGCCGATACCTTTCAACGAGCGAGCGACCTGGTGAAGTTCATCCGCCGGTTTAATGAATCTGGCGCGCATCCTGATCCACGTGGCTTTGGGATTGGCGTGGCTGGCTTTCCCGAAGGTCATCCCGCGACACCGAATCGGTTGCTGGAGATGGATTACTTGAAGGCGAAAGTCGACGCAGGAGCGGACTACATCGTGACGCAGTTGTTTTTCGATAACCGCGATTTCTACGATTTCCGTGAGCGCTGCCAGCTTGTCGGCATCCGCGTCCCAATCATTGCCGGCATTATGCCGATCACCTCGATGAGCGGCTTCCGGCGAATCGCCGAGCTCGCCGGCGGCGCACGCTTTCCAGCAAAACTCCTCCGTGCGCTGCAGCGCTGCGAAAACGAGCCGGAGATGGTCACCCGAGTCGGCGTGCATTTCGCGCTCGAGCAATGTCACGACCTTCTGGATAACAACGTCGCCGGCATTCATTTTTACACCCTGAACCGCTCGGACGCGACGCGGACGATCTTCGATAGCCTGGGCATTCCGCGTCGACGCCAGGCACAGCTGGCAGCTACATAGCCGGTTCCGGCGGTCTGGGGCGCGCCGCTTCGCGCAGTTCCTTGCGTCACAAGTATGCGAGCTGCGGCGATTACATTGGAGGACTTGCGGCGTTTTGCCGTCGCACGTTCGCTCTTCGCACCGACGACGCTCCGCCGGGCGATCGAGCGCATGGGCTTCGTGCAGGCTGATCCCATTCGCGCCCCAGCCCGAGCGCAGGATTTGATCCTGCGTCACCGGGTGAAGGATTATCGAGCGGGCGACCTCGAACATCGTTACGTCTCGTTAGGCATCGAGGAAGATGTGTTCGTGAACTACGGATACGTCACCCGGCGTCTGCAGGTGTTGATGCATCCGCGGCCGAATCGCCCTGCATTCGCGCAGACGAATCAGCCGGCATCGGCGGCGGAGCGGAAAAAGGAGGAGATGCTGCTGGCGTTCGTCGCGGAACGCGGCGCCGTGCACCCGCGCGAGGTGGAGGCGCATTTCGCCCACGGCACCGTGCAGAACTACTGGGGAGGTTCGTCGCACGCCACGACGCAGATGCTCGACCGTCTGCATTATCGTGGCCTGCTCCGGGTCGCGCATCGAGAGAACGGCATCCGCGTCTACTGCCGCCATGGGCATGCCGACGACGCGCCCGGCGAGACTGAACGCCGCGCGCGGCTTGACGCGCTCGTCGATGTGCTGGTGAACGTCTACGCTCCGCTGCCCGGCGCGAGCCTCTCCTACTACGTCCGCCGGTTGCGCTACGCAGCCCCGCAATGGGAGGCCGAAATTCCCGCGGCATTGCAGCGGGCGCGCGGCCGACTCGCGCACGCTCGCGTGGATGGCATCGACTGGTATTGGCCTAACGAGGAGAAGCCGCGGCACGTGTCTGCTCGAGATGCGGTGCGGTTCCTCGCGCCGTTCGATCCCGTAGTGCACGACCGTGCGCGGTTCGAGCTGTTCTGGCGCTGGGTCTACCGTTTCGAAGCCTACACACCGGCGCCCAAGCGAAAGCTCGGGTACTACGCGCTGCCGCTGCTTTGGCGCGACCGCGTCGTCGGCTGGGGCAATGTCGCGGTGAAGAATGAGAAGCTGACGAGCGATGTCGGCTACGTCGCTGGGCAACCGCCGCGCGATCATGCTTTTCAGGGCGAGCTCGACCGCGAGTTGGAGCGCATGCGGATCTTTCTCGGCGCGGAGGCATAAGCGGAAGGTATCGGCCGCGACGAGGTTCGCCAGAGTGCGCTACTGAGCCGAGAGAAGCCGCTCGAGCGTTTCCGCCACCCGCTGCGGCATCTCCTTCTCCGGAATCCGCGCGATCTCCGCGAAGCTCATCCCGCTGTCAAGCCAATGGCCTACCACCACCCAGCCGACGTAGTAAGCCTCGCGCTCGAGACCATTCGGCCCTGCCCCATCGTGAAGCGCATCACGTCCTCCGATTTCTCCGAGCCGAGCACCGGCTGAATCGCCTTCACGATTTCCAGGCGCTTCGCGTCCGCCGCCTTCAGCCAGCCGGGAGTGTGCTCCGCCAGCTTCTCCGGCGCGTCCTCGGGAAACAGCTTCTGCGACAGGCGCATCGCGAGCCCTTCGGACACAACCGTCGCACCGATGCTGCGGATCCAGCTGCCCGAGAATGTCCCCATCGCCATGTGCACAGCGTGTGTCAGCTCATGCGCCATGATTCGCGCGCGCGGCTCCGGCTCCATTTCGATCGGCAGCGATGTGATAACACCGCTCTTCCCGACGGTCGTAAACGCGTTGTCCTCGAACGCGCCGACAAACACGCGCAGCGTCACCTTTGCCGGTTGCTCCGGCTTCAAGAGCTCCGCGATCGATTGCACCATCGCCTCCGGGTTCGGCGTCAGCGTTGCCGCGCCTGCGCGGATCAGTTCCTGCGCCGACGCATACCGCGGCCACGCCTCGTCGAGGAGTTTCCGCGCGATCTTCTGGCCCTCCTCCGTGGGTGGCACCGCGGCGAAATCGTACATCTCCTTCCACAACTCCCAGCGCCGGTCCGGCGAAGCGTGCTCCTTTTCCGCCGCCTCGTAGAACGCCAGAAATTTCGGCGTCAGATCCTTGATCTCGACTGAAATCGCCGCCGACTTGTCAGGAACAGGAGAAGCGCCCAGAGCGACGCCGCCCCACCAGCCGGCAAGTGAGAACGCAATTCCGCGCACGAGCAGACGACGCATTGGTTTGAAACTCATGCGGCAGAAGAAACGGGTCCGAGCCTGCGCCGCAACTGCTTTGGATCGCTAGCGGGACGCGGCGGTGACTCAAGCTCACGGCGCGGTCCTCCCCCCGTGCCGCGCCAGTCGCGCGCCAATCACACATCCGTCACGGCGCAAAGGAGCGATCGTAGGCGGTGAATTTCATTGTCGCACAGAGCCAGAAGTACGAGGGAGGCAACTGGTGGAGATGGTCGCTCTGGATCGAGGGCTCCGACGACGATCTCGACCGCATCGAGTCGGTCACGTACCGGCTGCACCCGACATTCCCGGAGCCGATCCGCACCGTCACCGATCGGGCGAGCAAGTTTCAGCTCCGGTGCTCAGGCTGGGGCATTTTCCTCATCCCCATCCAGGTGCGGTTGAAGGATGGCAAAACGATGTCGCTCGCCCATCAGCTGCAGTTCTCCTTCCCGCGGCATGTCGGAGAGGACGATTAGCGGCGGAAAGTTGAAAAATTTTGCTGGCACGGACAGCGGAAGTCCGACCCCCTCTGCCAGACTGCGGGTATGCAATCAAACGATGCAACCGAGCCGTCCGATGTTCAGGAACTCAGGGGAACCCTCAGCGAATGGGCCGCGATTTCGTCGCGGATGATCGAGCTGCTGCACGAGACAGCCGGCTGCGAGCGATCTCGAAATTGGCGGCCGCACGTCGGCCAGATCGTCAAAGCCGTGCACGTATTCGGTGAGCGCTGCCGCCTCGAGTCGCAACAGTTCGGCTTTACGCGGGCGGCTCGACTGGAGCAGGACGACGTTCTGCACGACGTGCGGGAGCACGGCCAACGGCTGGTCGATTGGCTACAGCGAATGATGCCCGACGTGCCGGAGACGGATTAGCCTCCCGACCGATCGCAGCGCTCATCCGTCATACCGGACGAACCATTGCGGATTAAGGTGGGCGAGCGGCTCCCTCAGTTTTTCCAGCTCGGACGCTGGCCCGTGCACTTCGAGCCGGATCAGGTCCGCGATCTTCAAGGCCTCGGCGAGCAGCGGCCCCACGTTCTCGAGATGCGCCAGCAACGCGTCGGCACTATCGTATCCTTCGCGACAGAAAACCTCGTCTCCATTGATCGTGAAGTCGTAGAAGAGATTCTTCTCCTCGGTCGCCGTCTTTTCGCGAAATGCCGGCAGCGCGACTTTTATGGCCTCCAGCTTCCCGGGGTGCGTTTTGAAATACGGGTGCAGAGTAACGAATTTCGGCGGCAGCTTCATGAGATGCCGAGCGTAGAGAGCGCGAAGGGGCGCGTCGAGCGCGCGCTTGCGCTACCGGTGTTTCGGAAGATGAAGCGAGAAGTCCGTCGGCGTAAGCACGAAAGCTAAAGGCAACTCGATGGTGATAGGGCCGCGTCGGAACTGCCACTGCCGCAGCGTTCGCACTGTCGCCTGATCGAATGGCGCATCGCCGGACGACTTTTTGATTCTCACGTCCGAGACCGTTCCCTTGCGGTCGACCTGGAGGATAAAGACTCCTGTCCCGCGCTTGTTCGTCCAACGCTCCGTCCGCGGATAGGCCGGCAACTCGCCTTTAATTACCGTACCCTTGCCGAGGAATGGCGCCAGCACATCGTCCACTCGCTTCGCCGGCCGCAGCTGCCCAGCGAAGGCGTCGTGCCACGTTTTTGCGAATTTGAAACTGACCCGGATGAGCTTCGGAGTTCCCGGTTGAAATCTCCAATGGCGGAGCGCATCGACGATTTTGTAGTTGATATACGAGTCGCCGGTTCTCTCGACGAAGTATGCCTTCGTTACCCGCCCGGTCGCAGGATCGACTGCCAGATGGATTACGCACGACGCCTTCTCCAGCCACGCAAGATCGATGTTCGGCATCGGCTTGTGCACGACCTTGTCGCTCACGGACTCGAAATCGACCGGTGTCTCTGCGGCTGCGGCAAGATGTCCGCAGAACGGCCAGAAGACTGCAACCATGCTCCCGAAGAGGGCAACTAACGTCTTTCTCTGCATTTAAGCTCGGTAAGCTATCGTTAGGCAGCAGTAACGCAGCACGGCTTCGTCGTGTCGATGCTAAACCGGCCCTGCGGCTCGAGCGGCGGCTACTTCAGCGAGCCGTTGCCGCGCCCGCACGGCAATTGATACCGCGTGTATAGTGAGGCCGTGCCGCAAAGTCGCGCGACTGTTCGCTCGAAGCCCGTTCCCGCCGGGAACGCGAGGCGAGCTCGTGATCCTGTGGCACGGCGGTCGACGCACCTCCGCGCCGGCGGTCTGTATGAGTTCGAGGATACGCTGACCGTCGAGACGACGATTTCAGCAACGTTCGTCACGTGCGCAGCGTGGCTGCTGGAACTCTACGAGCTCGACGGCGGCGATATCTACTTTCTCAGCGGCGCCAGCGAGGTGCGGTCACCATCGCGCCGTTTTGCGGTGATATTTCCGCCTTTCTCCATCGCGCGCGTGCGGCTGGAAGGCGCGCGCGGACGAGTGTTTGGTTATGCGGACACTTCGTCGCTGCCAGCCCGATTTGCAGGCAATGCGGCGCTTTTTCAAACACGCGCCCGCGCAGGCACCGCACTCCCTCTGGACCTTCTCGAGTGTGCCACCGCGGTCGAATCAATTCCCGCCTGGCCACACGCATCCGCTGTTTCCCGCCGCGCCAAAGCGATCGTTGACCAGAGTTATCTTGCGCGTGTGTCGTTCGCGCAGATCGCGGCCCGCCTCGGCATCACGACCGCCCACTTGTCGCGGCAGTTCAAGCGCGATTTCCAGATGACGCCGACTGCCTACCTGCATCAACTCCGCCTTGCCGACGCGCCGCTCAAGCTCGCTCGCGGCGAAGAGATCGCGGCTGTATCGCACGATGTCGGCTATGGAGACCTCAGCCGCTTTTACAAACAATTTCGGAAGGTGACTCGCACCAGTCCTGGCGTTTGTCGGGAGATGATTGCCCCCGCGGGCCGCGATTCTCGGGCCCGGTGAGATAAGATCAAAAAGCGCCAAGACACCTTGTGCGCGGCGATTAGCGTCGCGTAAGCCAAGAAGGCATTACGTATGCGCAAAGTTACATTCGGCGTCGGCAACAGTCTCGATAACTACATCGCACGCGCCGATGGCGCTTACGACTGGCTCATGTGGACGGACGAGATCGCGAAAGTAAGCGCCGCGTACTGGAAGCGAGTCGACACGATGCTGATGGGCCGGAAGACTTACGAACTCGCTCTGCGGCAGGGCAGCGGTGAAGCGATCGCCAATCCATATCCTCACCTTAAGACCTACGTCCTTTCCCGCACCCTCACCGAGACGCGCGACAAGCAGGTCGAGATCGCGGACGATGCCGTCAAACTCGTGCGCAAATTGAAGCGCCAGCGTGGCAAGGAGATCTGCGTAATGGGCGGCGGCGAATTGGCGCATTCGCTCTTCACCGCGCGCCTCATTGATGAGGTCGTCGTCAATATCCATCCGGTGATACTCGGGTCCGGGATCCCGTTGTTTCACCAGATGAATCGGCAGACGAACTTGCGGCTGCTCAAGAGCAAGACGTGCAAGAATGGCTGCGTGCTGCTCGCGTATGGCGTCGAAAAGTGAATGCCCGCTCAGCTGCATCGGAAGAATCGAGCCGCGCGATGCTGCACAGTCCGATCGCGTCAGCCCGAGCGCGTCGCTTCACGTGAGTCGCGCGATGAAGTCGAGCAGGCGCTGATGCTCTTCTGGCCGCGGCCCGTGGCCTGAGGCTGCATTGACGTGGCCGCCGTCGCTGATGTCGACAAAACTGCGCCACGCGGTGGCGTTCATCTGCTCTCGGGCGCCGAGTCGCCGCTGGCCTCCGATGAAGAGGATGCCAGACGCAGCGTCACGGCGCCGCTTCGAATTGCGCCGCGCGGCACTTCGGACAGGGCGGCGCGACTTCGGCCGGCATCGGCCGGGTGAAACGCTTGACATAGCCGCATTGGACGCAACGCCAACGGAGGCACCGAAGTTCCTCGAACGACTTCAGCCGCGCGATCGCGTAATCGACTCGCTCGCGCACCTTCTCGAGGAGTTCCCGGATCGGCTTCAGTGATTCTTCGTCGGCGATCGCCAGTGTGCGGAGGGAGCGAGCTTCGAAGCTGCGTCGTTAATCCCGCGGACGCGTAATCCCGAAGCGTAGCGAGCCACGTGGATGATCAACTTTCACGCCCGGTCGCTCAGCGCTTTCTCGATCGCCAGACGAGAGGCAGCTCGAGCTGTTGGTTACGGCGCTGTCCCGGAGCGAAGAGAGCAAAAAGGCCGCGGAGGTAGTGCATACGTTCAGTTGAACACTGTTGACGCCAAGCGCAAGCCGCTCGCTCAACCGCCACCGACAGCAGGTAAATTCTGCTATGCGGCAGCCGATATTTTCGTAGCCTCGCCGCAGTGACAAGCCCGCACGATAGCGACGCCACGATGGCGGTGTTCCTCGACCTCGAGAACATCGCGATCGGCGCGCGTGAGGCCCAGTTCCCCGCTTTTGACATTCGTCAGGTGCTCGAGCGGCTCTTGCTGAAGGGCCACATCGTGGTCAAGAAGGCGTACTGCGATTTCGATCGCTACAAAGACTTCAAGCGCGGACTGCACGAGGCGGCTTTCGAGTTGATCGAGATCCCGCACGTGCGCCAATCGGGCAAGAACTCGGCCGACATCCGGATGGTCGTCGACGCGCTCGATCTTTGTTACACGAAGAGCCACGTCGACACGTTCGTGATCATCAGCGGCGACTCCGATTTCTCGCCGCTCGTCAGCAAGCTGCGCGAGAACGCGAAGAAGGTGATCGGCATGGGCGTGAAGAAATCGACTTCCGATCTGTTCATCAGCAATTGCGACGAGTTTCTCTATTACGATGATCTTGTGCGCGTGGAACGGCGGCAGCCGGCGAGACCGCGCCGCGCTTCGGTGAAAACAACGCCCGCGCCCACGGCGGCACACGACAATCGCGAAGGTCCTTCGGCTGATCGCGCGCTCGAGATGGTCGCGCAGACGCTCGAAGCTTTGCGCGCGGAACGGGGTGACGATTACGAGATCCGGGGATCGCTCATCAAGCAGACGATCAAACGGCGCAATCCCGGTTTCAACGAACGCGCTCACGGCTTTCGTGCCTTCAATGAGCTTCTGCTCGAAGCGCAGAAGCGCGGCTTGTTGAAACTGGAAGACGACAAGCAGGCTGGCACTTACATCGTGCGGCCCGTCGACTAGCGCCGCAACCCGCGTTCGTTAATCTCGCTCTGCTCCAGGCACATCCGCCGTACGCGGTCGAAACTGTATTTCGCCAGCTCGAGCGGCTCTGGTCGATCGGTCGTGCGGAGGTGGTTTAATAATCTCTCGCGCCGCGCTTTCTCCGTAGCGTCGTCGGCCGCAGCGGCGATCAACACCTGCAGATCGTCTTCTGTCTGCGCCTGGGTTTTGTTCTTGAGCGAAAGCAACGCGAGGCCGGCGAGCGGAAAGCGTTCGAACGCCTCCATCAGAAAATCGCGGCACGCGGGGCTGTTCCGGAGGTGAAACTTGATCGTCTGCTCGACCCCACGAATCGGATACTGCGGGAACGCGGCTGAGTGAATAATCGCCGAAGCGAGGTTATCCAGGAGCAGCTCGGCCATTGCTTTCACTTCGTCGCGGGTTGCTTTGTCGCCTTCGGCCCACGCTTTGTTCTCGTAGAAATACGGCCGGAGATACGGGCGCTCGAGGAGAAGCTTCAGATGGTCCGATGTCTCGGACATTGCGCGCTGCACCAGCTGGATTTCGGGTTGCTGGCGCGCGTTCTCGAGTTGGCGCTGCGCCGTTTCGAGCTGCTCGCGGCCGTAGCGCAGTTGCCGGAAGAAGACGGAGAAATTCAGCAAGCCGGTGACGACCAGCAGAAAGGTAGCGCTGACGGTCAACAATGGGACCCACGTCTCCAGATTCACACCTTGCCCTCACCGATGACTTCCCGGGCGTCAAGCCGGGGCACGAGCGGCATCAAGACACTCGACTCAGTCTCACAAACCTGTATCGACGGCCACCCGAAACAGCTACGCGCGCGCGCCGGGCACGGCCGCTAAGCGTCTACTGTTTTGAGGTCGCGCTTCTGGAGAAAGTAGCGCGTAAAGCCGGGAGGATAATCTTCAAGCTGTCCAAAAATTTCGTAGCCGAGGTTCTGGTAAAACGGCAGCGCCTGGAATTCAAACGTGTCGCAATGCGCGTGAGCGCAGCCGCGCGCGATCGCCTCTGCTTCCGCGGCGCGCAGTAGCCGACTGCCCATCCCGCTGCCCCGAAACGCCTCCTCGATCCAAAGCTGCCGGATGAACAGCCAGTTCCAATTCGTGTGTCCAAGCAGGCCGCCGATGATCGTCTCACCGCTGCGGGCGACGATCGCCAGCCCGCGGTAACGCTCGACCGCGCCATGCGTGTCGTTGTAGCCGACCAAGCCGCCAATGATGGACGCGCGTTCGTCGTCGGTCGCGTCCGCGTTGACGCTGATCTGGACGGGCGGCGTTTCGGTTTTCATCACGCTGCTGGTTTGATGAAAAGCCGGCCGAACGTTGGCGTCGCAGCGATCATGCGCCGATCAGAATGCGACGTCCGAATGGCCGACGCGAGCCTCAAACGGAGGATGTATTTGAAAGTTCGCCACGACCACGCCATAGCATCGCATGACGAACGATTCGATCGGGCAGCGGTTGGTTCAACTCGGGGCGCTCTTGCTCATCGGCAACGGCATTATGGGGCTGGTGAGACCGCGCTGGCATACCTTGCCCTGGCGCGGTGGCCCGCAGCTCGCGCTCGCGATGACCGAAGAGCTGGCTGATCATCCCAAAGCCGCCCGGCCGGTGTATCTGGTGCAAACCGCGCTCGGTGTTGCGCTCATGTCGTGTTGCGGCTGTTGCGCCGACGAATAGCGGGTCGAGGGGCCTCGCTAGGAAATGAGCTTCGAGATCGTCCCAGCGGTTTCGGTTCCGCTAGACGAACAGGCGCGCGTTGCGAATGAGGCGTTCGCCGGCTATGTGGGCGGCTGGCACGAGATGGATGCCGGTGCGCTCGGGCGCTTTCTCATGCTGCAGGGCGCGGATCTGTTTTACAGCCGCTTTGTGCGAGTGAATGGCGAACTGGCGGGATTCGGCTACATCACGCGCGTCGGCAATGTGCTGCGGCTCGGTGGCATGGCGATCATTCCCTCAGCGCGTGGAACCGGAGCCGCCGGTCACCTGCTGGCGCACCTTTTCGAAGAAGCACGGGCGAACGGCGACCCGATGATGATGCTCGAGGTGATCGAGCAAAATCCGCGCGCGATTGCGTTGTACCGGCGTCACGGTTTCCGAGAAATCACACGGCTCGTGGGATGGCGACGGAAATCAGATGATGGTCGCGAGCGAAACGGCGAGGTCGACGCTCTGCGCGAGGTCGCGGTCCTCGATGCGCTGCACGCGCGGGCCTTCCGGGATTATCCCGAGATTCCGTTTCAAATCTCGCGACACTCGATCGCAAAGGTAGCAAAGACGCGCGCGTTTGAGCACGGAAACGTGCGCGTGGTGATCAGCGATCCGGAGACGTCGCCGGTGCGCGTGCACGGGTTGTTTTCGGCGGCGGAAAGCTGGCATGAACTGCGCGCCGCGGTCGATGCGGTGATGAGTCGATTCGCTGAGCGTGAGTTCTTCGCGCCGCCGGTTTGGCCGGAGGAATTCGGCGCGAATCTGTTTGAGCCGCTCGGTTTTGCGCGTGAGCCGATCACGCAGTTTCTGATGCGCCGCGACTTCTGACGCGGCGCCGTTGCTCAAAGAAACACCGGCTTCAGCAGCAGCGAGACGGTGTAAAGCAGGCGGAACGCGAGGTGCGTCTGCGCGGTGCCTTCGACGCTGCCGGTGCGCGCCGCGCGCACGAGCAACGGAACCGCCAGCAACGTGCCGAGACTCCAGAGCGGCAGAAAACGCGTCAGCACGCCGATGACGATGAACGCCAGCGGCCCAAAGAGCAGAAACAGCTGCAACATTTGTCCCGCTCGCGGCGAAAGCATGGTCGCCAGTGTGCGCACCCGTGCGGCGCGATCATCGGGCGCGTCCCGGAGATTGTTGGCGTGAAGAATCGCATCGACCAGCAGGCAGACGGGAATGGCGTAGACGCAGACCAGGAGCGCCGCGCCCGTCGACAGTTCACCGATCTGCACGCCGTAGGCGCCGAGCGTCAATCCGAACCCAAACGCGATGATGATCAAGAGATCGCCAACTCCATAGCGCTTCAGGAAAGCCGAATACAAAACCGCGCAGCCGAGACCGACCGCGGCGAGTGGCACCACCACGGCGGCATGCGACCGCACCAACAGTAAGCCGCAGAGCCCGGCGCCGGCGAATAGCGCCACCGCGAAGATGAGAGCATGAGGCGCCGTCATTTCGCCGCCAGTCAAAACGCCGCTGCCATGTTCGGGGCGCGTGTCCACACCGTTCACGAAATCGAAGTAATCGTTAATCACGTTCGCGCCGAAGTGCGCCAGGATGGCGCCGAGCAGCACCAGCACGAAGTCCGGGAGATCGAATCGCCCTTCCCCCACTCCCCCGTAGCCGCGCGCTGCGAGCACCGTCCCAAGCGCCACCGGCACGACGCTCGCCGGCAACGAATACGCGCGCGTCGCATGCCAGAGAACAGCGGGAGTCATGGATAGCGAGACTACGCGTTGTGCGGCTCTGCGGTTGCGCGAGTGCAGCAGTTCACGAGGGCAGCACGCCGCGGGCGACGAGCCATTGCCAAGCCGCTCAAATTCTGGCGGAGGCCCGCCGACTTCCGGCGAGAAGAATGCGCGGTGTTCCTGCATCAGCTGCGCCAACGTCATTCCGTCTTTTGCGGCGCAGTCCGAATCTGCGCCGCGCTCGAGCAGCAGCAGCGCGTCCGCGTATGCCGTGGCATCGCTGCGGCCCAGTCCCGCGCGATAGAGAAGCAACGTGTAACCGCCCTGGACCGATTCGTCATCGGGAAGAGCGGAGTTGATATCCGCGCCACGCTCCAGCAAGAGCTCGAGTCGGGCACGTTGGTGATCTTCGAAGTAGCCCAGCTGCCAAATGCCGAACATGATCGGGCGACGTTGCTCGTCGACGGCATTCGGATTGCCGCCCGCATCGAGCATCGTTCGCAGCAACGCGATCGAACCGTGGACCGAGTTCGCCATTGCGAACGAGTCGCGCTGGCCGTTTGTGAAATTTGGATCAGCGCCGAGAGCGAGGAGCGTCGCGACCGATGAGACGATATCCGGACGCTGCCATGAACGCGTGACGGCGAAATTGAGCAGCGTCATGGCCGTCGCGTCCTGATGCATTGAGATCGGGAACTGCTTTCGCGGCCGCGCGAAGGGCGTCGGCATCGTTGTCATCAATCGCCTGCGCGACGGCAAACAGATCCGGCTGCTCGCCGAAGTGAAACCTTCCGCTGCGCAGTTGTTCCAGGTGTTCGCGATGACGCGCTTCACTCATCGCGAGGCTGACTGCCCACCAGGCGAAGAATGCTGTCGGCGGGATCACCACGAGTGCGGCAACTATCACGCAGCCGGGCCAGCGCCGTGCGAACCAGAGGCCCGCGGCCGCAGCGCCGCCGACGAGCAGGAGGAGAACGCCGAAGGCATGGGAAATTCCACGGCCCATCGCGTCGGACCCGACTCCGTCAAAGGTGCCGGTGAACGCGAGCAAACCCAGAAGCACGAAGCCGGCCGCGAGCAGCCAGAGGACCGCGGTGAACGCTGTCATCGCCCAGTGCCTTGCGCGCGCGGCTGCAGCGCGATTCTCCTCTCCGCCTTCCACTCGCTAGCGCGTCCGAGCGCGATTGTATTCTTCCATCGCGCGGGGCATCAGCGCCTGCAGCTGCTGGATACGCGTGCCGTGCGATGGATGTGTCGACAGGAATTCCGGCGGACCTCCGCGACCCGCGCGATCCATCCGCTGCCAAAACGCCAGACTTTCCCGCGGATCGTAACCGGCCCGCGCCATGTACATCAGGCCGATCTCGTCAGCTTCAGTTTCATGCTGCCGCCCGAACGGCATCAGGATTCCGAATTGCGCACCGGCGCCGAGCGCGCCCATGATCGCGCGCTGCTGGTTGTAATCCATGTCGGCGAGCGAGACGGCGAGACCGGTCATTGCCGCTTGCGTGAGGTTCTGCTGCAGGACGCGTTGCGCGCCGTGCCGCGAAGTCGCATGCGCCATCTCATGTCCCATCACCGTGGCGAGACCGGCGGGTGATTGGGCGACCGGAATGATCCCGCTGTAGACGACGATCTTGCCGCCGGGGAGACAGAACGCGTTCACCTGGTTTTGATCAACGAGGGAGACCTGCCATTCGAATCCCTCGCCGCTCTTCCCCGTCGACGCGGTGAGTCGGCTCGCGACGTCGCGCACCATTTGGAATTGCGGACCCGAAGTGATGGTGCGCGATTGCGCCAGGACCTGGCGATAAGTCTGGAAGCCGAGCGCCGCTTCCTGCTCCAACGACATGCCGACCTTGCTCTTCCGCCCGGTCTCAGGATTCACGAAACGCTCGGAGCCGAGATATTGCCAGGCGATGATCAACCCCGCGATGACGATGGGAACAATTCGAAGGCTCTTGCCTCTCATCGCGCGCCCCCCGCTGGTTTCATGTTTCCGGTCTATCGCGCCGCTCGCGTTTGCACAAGCGCCACCGGAGCGCTGTCTCGACAGCTGATCGTGTTCCGGTCACGTTGCGCACGGAATGAAAGCGCTTTGTCTGCTCATCGCTGCCGGTCTCGTTAGCTCGCTCGGGCTCGCGCTCGCGCAGACGCCGGACGCTCTCAAGGAACGCATCGTTGCGCATGCACGCACGGTCGGGCCCGAAGATTACTCCTTCACGCGAACCGCGCGGGTTGAGCAAACCGAAGGGGAGAAAAAGGAAACGCGAACGACGGTCGAAAAATACGATCCGCGCCAGCCGGCGGATCAACGGTGGACCCTGGTGTCGATTGATGGGCGCGCGCCGACAGCAGACGAACTGAAGTCGCACCGCAAGGAAACGCCGAAGCGTCGCGTGGCGTCCTACGGCCGCGTCGCGAACTACTTTGGCGCGCCCGCGACGACTGCCGCCGGTCCAAATGGCCGCACGGTTTTTCGATTCGCGCAGCTGCCGAAAGAAAGCGTGATCGTGAACAACAACGACCTCTCTTCAAGCTCGACCGCCGAGGCGACTGTCGACACGACAGGAACGGTGCCGTTCGTAGAGCAGGTGCGGTTCACGTTGGTGAAGCCGGCGCGTTTGATGATGGTCGCGAAGATCGAGCGGTTTGAATCCACGACGCGCTATCGAATCATCGCGGACGGGAAGCCGGTGCCGATCGAGCAGGTGTCCGACATCACGGGATCGATGATGGGCAAGGCCGGACGCATCCGCACGGTCCTGACGTACAGCGACCACGCGCGCGCTCGTTAGGCGACGCTCGGGATCAACGGCGCGGCATCGTCAGTTTCGGCACCCTTGCCTCGATGGCCGCACGATCCCCCTCGAGCCATGGCGGCAAGACCAGCGTCTCGCCGAGATGCTGCGGATCCTCATCCACGGCAAAGCCCGGCCCGTCCGTCGCCAGCTCAAACAGCACGCCACCGGGTTCCTTGAAATAGACGGACTTGAACCAGAAGCGGTCGATCACCGGTGTCGGACGCGCGCCGCCGCTTTCCACCGCGGAGCGGACTTCCGCCTGGTGCGCATCGTCATCCACGCGCCACGCGACGTGGTGAATGCTACCGGTGCCCCAGGCGCCACGCCGCGCGCCGGGCACTTCGCGAATGTCGACATACTGGCCCGATTTGCCTTCCCCTACCCCGCAGCGAATCCAGCCGTTCTCCGATCCGATTGCGCGAAAGCCCATCGCCTTGTCGAGAAATGATGTCGTGAGCGGCAGGCTCGCCTCGCTCATGCGCGCGCTCTCGAGCCCGCGGATCTGATGTTCCGGCGGAATCGGGCTCTCGTCCCAGACAGTAAACGGCCGGCCTAACGGGCTTTCGCTTTCCACGAGCGCCACCCGCAGGCCATGCGGATCCATGATCGGCAGCGTCTGTTCGCCGAAGCGGATCTCGGCGGCGCCGATCGGCACGGCATAGCGCTGCAGCCGCGCGCTCCAGAAAGCGAGACTGCCCGGCGGCACGGCTAACGAGACTTCCGTGCTCAACCCATGGCCATCGCGGCTCGGCGCCATTTGCGCCCACGGAAAAAACGTGAGGTCAGTCCCCGGATGGCCCTCGGCATCGGCATAGAACAGGTGATACGTGCCGGGATCATCCTGGTTGACGCTCTTCTTCACGAGCCGCATGCCGAGCACGCCCGCATAGAAATCGAGATTCTCCTGCGCCGGACCCGAGATGGCGGTGACGTGATGCAGCCCGCGAACCGTGTTCATCGCGGAAGGTGGCACGGCAAACCGCTGTTGCGCAATTGAGCCGCGTTCGCCAATCTCCGCGCGTGGCGACTTCATCTTCCGTGTCTCGTGCGATCGCGCTGCTCGGCCTTCTCGCCTCGATCGTCCCCTGCACTGCCGAGCCGACGATCTTCGTTGTGCGACATGCCGAAAAGGCGCAAAGCGGAAGCGACAAGGATCCCGATCTTTCAGACGCCGGCCGCGCGCGCGCCGAGTCGATCGCGACGGTGCTGAAAGATGCGGGGATCACCGCGATCTACGCGACCGAACTGAAACGAACGCAGCAAACAGCGGAACCGCTCGCACGCCGGGCGAATCTGGAGGTGACGATCGTGCCGGCGAAGGACACGGCGACGTTGATCTCGAAGCTGAAACAGGCAGACGGTGCTGCTCTGGTCGTTGGGCATTCGAACACCATTCCCGAGATCCTGCAGGCACTCGGCGCGTCGACTGCTGTGACGGTTGACGACACCGAATACGACAATCTGTTCATCGTGGCTGCCGCGGACGCATCGAAATCGATCCGTCTGCGTCTGCCGGCCGCCCCGTGAAATCGCGCCGCGACGAGGCCAATGCGCCTGGTCGGCGCGATTGACATCTGGCCGCACATGTCGTTAGGCTGAGAACCCTTCCGCATTTATTCGCCTATGAGAGCCATCTGGAAAGGCAGCATCAGCTTCGGCCTGGTCTACATCCCCGTCGCCGTTTATCCGGCGACGCGTGAAGAGAAATTGAGCTTTCGCCAGCTCCGTGCCAGCGATCTCAGCCCGATCCGCTACAAGAAAGTCGCGGAGGCCGATCAAAAGGAAGTCACCGCTGACCAGATCGTAAAAGGCTTCGAATACGAGCGCGGGCAGTTCGTGATCATGAAGGAGGAGGATTTCGCGAAGGTGAAGATCGAGTCTACGCACTCGATCGACATCACGGACTTCGTCGATCTCGAGCAGGTGGATCCGAAGTTTTTCTACAAGCCGTACTTCCTCGAGCCGCAGAAAGGCGGCGAAAAAGCGTACGGCCTTCTCCACAAAGCGCTCGCCGGCACCGGCAAGATCGGCATCGCAAAGGTGGTGATCAGCAATCGCGAACATCTTGCATCGGTGAAACCCGACGGTCTGTTCCTGATCCTAGAGCTGATGCATTTCGCCTCGGAAATCCTCAGCCCCGACGAACTCAAAAACGGGCCCGACACGGCGATCTCGGAGAAGGAATTGAAAATGGCGCAGACGCTCATCGAGAGCATGTCGGTGCCATGGGAGCCGGAGAAATACCGCGATGAGTACCGCACGGCGGTGATGGAGTTGATCGAACAGAAGGCGCAGAACAAGCAGATCGCCGACAAACCTGCCGCGCCGATGCGCAGCACGAACGTCGTCGACCTCGTGAAGGTGCTGCAGGAGAGCTTGAGCCGGAATCAATCGCTCAAGCCGAAGCGCAGCAGCGCCGGCAATGGATCGGGACGTTCGAATGGTTCCGGCCGATCGAGCGGTCGTTCGACTGCGACGCTCGTGAAACAGAAGCGCCGCGCCGCCGCGTAGACGCAGCGTTCGTTAGGCCGCTTTCCGGGCGGGGTGTTTCGCCGCTTTTTTTGCGGCGGTCTTTGCCGGCTTCTTCTTCGCGCCCTGAGATTTCGCGAGGCTCTGCTGCAGCACCGCCACCAGGTCGATGACTTTGGTCGCGGGCGGCGCCTTCTTCGGCTTGTCGTCGATCTCCTTGCCGCCCGATTCCACCTTTTCCTCGATCACCTCGAGCAATGCCTCGCGATAATCATCGTGGTATTTCTGGGGATCCCATTTGGCGCTCATGCTTTCGACGAGCGCCTTCGCCATGTCCATCTCGCGCTTTCCGGGCTCGAGCGTCTTCGGCACATTCAGTTTCTCGGCGTCTGCGAGCTCTTCCGCGAAGTGCATCAGCTCGAGCACAAGCGCGTGCTTCATCGCTTTTACGCCGGCGAGATATTGCCGCGTCTTGATCACCACTTTGGCGATGCCTACCTTCTTCCCATCGGCCAGCGCTTCACGCAAGAGCACGTACGCTTTGTCGCCGCCCTTCTGTGGCTCGAGGTAGTACGGCTTGTAAAAATACATCGGATCGATCTCCTCGATGTCGACGAAATCCTGGATATCGACCGTCTGCGTCGCTTCGAGATCGACGCGTTGGAAATCCTTTTCGTTCAGGACAACGAATTTGCCCTTCTCGTACTCGTAGCCTTTCACGATCTGATCCCACGGCACCTCTTTGCCATCCGCTGCGGCGACGCGCTTATAATTGACCGGACTGTGGTCGGTCGCACGCAGGAGCCGGAATTTCAGTTCCTCCTTCCGCGTCGCCGGATACAAGGCGATCGGAATATTGACCAAGCCAAAGCTGATACTGCCCTTCCAGATTGCACGCATACCTGAACAGTAATCGCGCCTCGCGGCGTGACTGCGCTGGGGACGTGCGGGTGCGGCGGCTGTAGCGTTTCGCGCGCCGAGCTTTGCCGCGGACGCGGACGCATATCCGCAGGGGCAGATCGGCGCCGCTATCTCGCTTCGCCGCTCCACGCGGCGCCAGGTGGCCCCGCTTACGCGGCGGCTTCGAGTTGCTCCCGGCTTATTCCGCGCAAGGCGAACAGCCGGATCAACGTCTCTTCGATGAGATTGTTCGGGCACGACGCACCGGCCGTGATGCCAACAACGAGCCGCCCTTGCGGCAGCCAATCGTGCGCAATGATCTCCTGCTTCTGGTGGAGATCGTAATGCAGGATCTCTTTTTCGGAGACGAGACGCGAGGCGTTCCGCACGAAATAAGTCGGCAGCTTTTCTTCGCCCATTTCAGCGAGGTGCGACGTGTTCGAGCTATTGTAACCACCGACAACCAGCAGGAGGTTCATCTTCACATCCAGCAACTCGCGCAAGGCATCCTGACGTTCCTGGGTTGCGCCGCAGATCGTGTCGAAAAAGCGGAAGTTGGTCGCGGCGTGCTCCGGGCCATCGCGATCAATGATCGCCTGGCGAATGCGGCGCTGCACCTCTTCCGTTTCACCGCGGAGCATCGTCGTCTGATTGGCAACGCCGACGCTGCGCAGGTGCAGATCCGGATCGAACCCTTCGGAATACGCGCCACGGAACTTGGCGAGGAAGTTCTCCTTGTTCCCGCCATTCCGGATGTAATCGCAAACGTAATCGGTCTCGGCGAGCGTGAGCACAACAAGGTAATGCCCCTGCCCGCTGCCGAGCGCGCGCGAGCTCGTCGCCTTTGTCTCCTCGTGCTCGGCTTTGCCGTGAATGATGGAAGTCGCGGATTCGCTGGCATATTTGCGCACGCGTTTCCAGACGCTCATCACGTCGCCACAAGTGGTGTCGACGATCTGGCAGCCGCGTTGCTTGATGTGCTCGAGCGTTGAGACCTCGGTCCCGAATGCGGGCACAATTACAACGTCGCCTGGCTCGAGGTCGGCGATCTCGGCTTCCTTGTTCTTGCCCATCAGGTTCTTAATGCCTAACGAGCGGATCTGCTCGTTCACCTCGGGGTTGTGAATGATCTCGCCGAGGATGAAAAGACGGCGGTCCTTGAAGACCTTGCCGGCGGCGTAGGCGAGATCGATCGCGCGCTCGACGCCGTAGCAAAAGCCGAACTGCTTCGCGAGCCGCACGGTGACGTCGCCGACGCTCAGAATGCCGCCGTTGCGCCGGATCTTGTCGACGATGTCGCTGCGGTAGTGGGACTCGACCTGCTCCTGGACGGCCGTCATCACCTCCGGCGTACGGAGGTTCACCCGCTGCGACGGCAGCGCCGTACCGGTCGAGATCAGATTCGTGCTCACCCCGAGACTATCGGGCAAAGCCCGCGCTGCGCTAGTCCTCGAGGAGCGGACCGGACGGCTTCTGGAATGCGGCCGACGTGATGACGATATTCGACGGGATATCGGGCAGCCGAGAATCGTCAGGTCGCGCAATCTTCGGCCCGATGGTCGCGTCTTCCGGCTGGGTATCGGCGATGTTCACCGGCGTGCCGACGCGCACGAGGGCGTAAAATTTTGCCGCGGCTTCACCCTTCAGGCGGAGACAACCGTGGCTGCGGGGACGCGGGTGCACGTAGCCCTGATGGAATCCGTAAGCCGGCTTGAACTCGACCCAATAACCCATCGGATAACCAACGTAGCGGCCTTTGATCGGATCGCTCGATTTCGCAGGGATGACTCGATCGCCCTGCACGCGGAAACCGTAGGTGTTCGAGCGCTTGTTCTCTTCCTTGCGATAGATCTTAAAGTTGCCTTTCGGCGTCGGCTTCTCGGGCGTGCCGACGGTGGTCGCGACCGCCATCAGGACGCGGTCGCCTTCCATGACGTAGACGTTCTGCCGCGCGAGCGACACTTTCACCTTCACATTCGCAGGGTTGTTCGGTCGTTTCGCGGTGACTCGGTAGGGACCACCGGTGCTGACAGTGGAGGTCGATTCGCAACTGGTGAGGAAGCCGGTCGAGGCAATGGCGGCGAGCAAAAAGAAGCGGGAAAGAAGGCGCATAGTTGGGCGTAGGAAGAGCGCAACTCGCGCCGTTTGTCAATGGGCGCACCGTCGGCGACGCGGCGATTTCAGCGACTCGCGACGGCTGACGTGCGAGGCAATGCACTGCGATCTAGTGGCGCGTAATTGTCGCGCGCGGCGACCTGTTCGAATGCCGGCGACTCCTGCGCGTAAAACGGATAGCGCTCGCCACAGACTCCTGGCTTGTAACGCCAATGCTTATACATCCAGAGCCACGGCGCCGGGTTTCGCTGAACGGTTGGCTCGAAGGCGTCCCAGCAGGCCTGCGCGATCTCGCGATGCGTGGCATCTTCCGGCGGCCGGACCAACGGATGCGCCACCACGCGATACCGACCGGCCGCGAGGGGCTCGCACGACAGCGGTAGCATCGGCAAGCGCGTGCGCGCCTGCAACCAGGCGTGCGCGACGGTGACGATCGTTTTTAACCCGAAGCAATTGATCACGATCGTTGGATGATGCGGCGGCAGCGTCGTATCGACGAGCAACGCAACACGGCCGCGATTGCGTAGCATATTGAACAGTTTCAGCACGGCGCCTTGCCGCGGCACGGTGGTATGACCGGAGCGCTCGCGCAGTTTCTGAAAGAACACGTCGAGCAATGGGTTCTTAAACTCCTGCGTGGTGATTGCGGATGGGTATCCGAGCCAGCCGCACGCCAGGCTCAGCCACTCGAAGTTGCTGTAATGGAACGAACCGATGACGCCGGTGTGGCCCTCGGCTGCGGTTTCCGCCTTCGCTTGCTCGACGCCTTCGAACTGAATGTAATCAAGATAGTTGTCCGGTTGGAGGCGCGGACTCCAGAAAAGGTCGAGCATCGTGCGGGCAAAATGCTGATACGATTCGCGCGCGATCTCGGCGCGTTCCGCCGCGGTGTAGCGATCGCCAAAGGCCGCTTCGAGGTTCGCGAGCGCGACGCGGTAGCCGCGCCGATCAACCTTCGCCGCGAGCGCGCCAACCGCGCCGCCGAACCGATAGCAACCGTTCCGCGAAAAGAGCGGAACGATGTTCAACACCGCCATCAAGACCAGCCACTCGAGGCGGTAACGCACACGCTTCCAGAGGCCTTTCACGCGCGCAGTGTAAGCATTCTTCTCGACGCTCGCGAGCACGCGTGGCCACAACTCCTTCAGCCCCTTCGCAATTGTCGAGGCTAGTGGTCCGTAGGGTGCGCCCACGCCGGAGAGCGCCGAAGACTTCTCGCCCGCCCAGTTTAGCGCGCGACGATTGAGACGCCGGCTGAAGCCGCGAGCGCGAGCAGGTCGTCCCTTTCGAGCAACAAGGTCCGCCCGGCCTCGATCGCGATGACGCGGATGTTCGACTCCGCGGCGATGCGCACCGTCTCCGCGCCGATCACAGGCACATCGAAGCGGAAATCCTGGTTGGGCTTGGACACTTTCACGACAACGGCATCTTTTCGAGCGAGCGCGCCTCCACGCCGAATCGCTTCGTTCGTCCCCTCAAACGCCTCTACCGCAAGGACGGTCCCATTTCGCACGACCACGGCCTGTCCGACATCCAGGCGACTCACTTCTTTGGCAATCGCGAAGCCGAATGACACGTCTTCCTCTTGCCGCCGAGTAAGTGCGCGACCGGCGATCAAACCCGGCGGTGCGACGTGGTCATCGAGAAAGGTCGTGGCTGGCAGCAGCTCGACACCGGCTGCGGCCAGGTGGTCGGCGATCGCGCTGAAAATGCTTTCGGCATTGCGCTGCTTCAGCCGTGCGAGCATCAGCAGCGTCTTCCAGTCCGGGCGCAGATCGAAGAGGTTCTTCGGCGCGATCTGGCCCGCCATGATCGCGTGGTGGACACCGCCCGTGCGGAGACAATTCAAGAGCCGGCCGAGCTGGCCGACCTTCAGCCAATAAATCTCGTCGACGCGGTCGGCGAGCGCCGGGTCCGTCTCTCCGGTAAATGCCGCCGCGACCAGCTTCTGAACGCCTGCCCGTCGCGCCGATCGCGCGAGCAGCAACGGGTAAGCGCCGCTTCCCGCGATGATTCCAAGGGACGGCGGCGTTTCCACGATGTGATGGACCGCGCCTCGAGCGCGAAGGTCTACGAGCGGCGGCGCCGTTTGACGTGCAACTGCGCGAGCGCCTTCTGCATTGTCGCCTGGATCGTCGCGATTTCTTCCGCGCCGAGATCTTCCTTCATTGCGGCCTGGGCGCGCGCGACCGCGGCTTCAGCCGCGCCTTCATCGATCTTCGAAGCTTCCAACGCGAGGTCGGTGAGCACGGAGACCCCGTCGCTACGGACCTCCACGAAACCTTCGCCGACCGCGAGGAACGTCTCGCGGCCGCCTTTCAACACACGCAGTTCGCCCGGTTGGAGCGTGGTCAGGAGCGGAACGTGGTTCGGGTAAACGCCCATCTCACCCTCGGCGCCGACAAGCGTCACCATCTCCACGTCTTCCGAGTACGCGGTCGCTTCCGGCGTTACAATCTCGAGGCGGAGTGTCGCAGCCATTCGTCGTGAAAGTTAAGCTTTCGCGCGGACGCGATTTACCGGGTTTCGGCGTCGTTGATCATGTCGATGCCGCCCTTCATGTAGAAGTTGCTTTCCGGCACGTCGTCGTGTTTGCCATCGAGGATTTCTTTGAACCCGCGGATCGTTTCCGGAATCGTCACGTATTGGCCCTTAGTGCCCGTGAACACTTCGGCGACCGAGAACGGCTGGCTGAGGAAACGCTGGATCTTACGGGCGCGGAAGACGGTCAGCTTGTCCTCCGGGCTCAACTCGTCCATGCCGAGAATCGCGATGATGTCCTGCAAATCCTTGTAACGTTGGAGCACGCGCTGCACGCCTCGCGCGACCGTGTAATGCTCTTCGCCGACCACGTCGGGCGACAGCGCCTTCGAGGTGGAAGCAAGAGGATCGACCGCCGGATAGATGCCGAGCTCGGCGATCGAGCGCTCAAGCACGATGGTCGAATCCAGGTGAGCGAACGTGTTCGCCGGCGCCGGATCGGTAAGATCGTCGGCCGGGACGTACACCGCCTGGACCGACGTGATCGAGCCTTTCTTGGTCGACGTGATCCGCTCCTGGAGGTCACCCATTTCCGCGGCGAGCGTCGGCTGGTAACCGACGGCGGACGGCGTGCGGCCGAGCAGCGCCGACACTTCAGAGCCGGCCTGGGAGAAACGGAAGATGTTGTCGATGAACAACAAAACGTCCTGGTTCCGTTCGTCCCGGAAGTATTCCGTCATCGCCAGAGCGGACAACGCGACGCGCAAGCGGGCGCCGGGCGGCTCATTCATCTGCCCGTAAACCAGAGCTACCTTCGACTTGCTGAGGTCCTTCTGATCGATGACGCCGGCTTCGCTCATTTCCGTGTAAAGATCGTTGCCCTCACGGGTGCGCTCACCGACACCGGCGAACACGGAGAAGCCGCCATGGCCCTTCGCGATGTTGTTGATCAGCTCAAGAATGACGACGGTCTTACCGACGCCGGCGCCGCCGAACGCGCCAACTTTACCGCCCTTCGTGAAGGGGCAGATCAGGTCGATGACCTTGATGCCCGTCTCGAGAATCGTCGCGCCGGTGTCCTGATCGGTCAGCTCCGGAGCCTTGCGATGAATCGGGTAACGCTTCGTGAACGATACCGGGCCGCGTCCGTCGACCGGCTCACCCGTCACATTGAACACGCGCCCGAGAGTCCCCTCGCCAACCGGCACAGAGATCGGGCCGCCGATGTCATTCACCTGCATGCCGCGCTTCAAGCCTTCGGTCGAAGACATCGCGATCGAGCGCACCCAGTTTTCGCCGAGGTGCTGCTGCACTTCGAGCGTTAGCTTCGTCGGGCTGCCGTTGACTTCGTAGTCGATTTCGAGCGCGTTATAGATGCGCGGAAGCTCGTTCGTGTTTTGAAATTCGACGTCGACCACCGGGCCGATGACTTGAGCAATTGTTCCTGTGTTCATAAGTAAAATTCCGGCTAGCCGCCGAGCGCCATTTGCGCGGTGGAGATCTCGAGCAGCTCGGTCGTGATGCTGGCCTGGCGCATCTTGTTGTACTCGAGCGTCAGATCCTTGATGAGCTGCTGTGCGTTATCGGTCGCGTTCTTCATCGCCACCATTCGCGCGCTATGCTCGGAAGCACGCGCGTCGAGGATCATCTGGAAAACTTCGTACTGCACGTAGTACGGCAGGATAACGTCGAGCACCGCCTCGGCGCTTGGCTCGAACAGGTAGCCGCCCATCGGGTCATCAGCGCTGTCCGCTGCGGTCGGCTGCCCCTCCGCGCCCATGACATCGAAGTCGGAGATCGGGAAGATCGTCTGCACCACCGGCTTCTGATTGATCGTGTTGATGAAGTGCGTGTAGAGCACCGAAACGCGATCGACTTCGCCGCTCAGGAAACGTTCCGTCGCGAATTGCGCGATCTGCTTTGTCTCCGGGAACGAGGGCGCATCTTTCAGCTCGAAGTCAGCCAGCACTTCGCGCCGTGTGCGGGCGAGGAACTGTCGGGCCTTCCGTCCTGCAACGATGAAGACGGTCTTCTGCACGTCGAAGTTCGCGGCTTCACGGAGCAGGTTTGTGTTCAGCGCGCCGGCCAGACCCTTATCCGAGCTAACGACGATCACGAGCTCGCGTTTCACCGGCCGCGTTTGCAGCAGTGGATGCAACTTTGGATCGGTACGTTTTTGCAGCGAAACGAGTACGCGATTCATCAAGCTCGCGTACGGCCTGCCCGCTAGCGCATGCTGCTGTGCCTTGCGCATCTTCGACGCGGCGACCATCTGCATCGCCTTCGTCAGCTGGCCGATGTTGCGGATCGATTTGATCCGGCGCCGTAGATCCTGAGTGCTGGCCATGCTGTTAGACTTTCTTGCGCGTGCGATACACCGCGGACTTCTCTCGCACGTGAAATCCGATCTCGCGCTTCTTCGCGGGCCTTGGAGCGAGCAATTGCCGAATTGCGGCAAACAGTTGCGCGATTTGCCCACCGCGTTTTGATATCGCATTTTGCGATATCAAGTTCGCAAAGTCGTCATTCGTCAGCTGAAACGCGAAGTCGGCGGGAAACCGGGCCGCGTTTCGACGACGCTGCTCATTCAACCGCATCGTGCTGGTGCCGTAGATCTTCGCCAGATCCGAATCCAGCATGACACGCTGACCGCGGATGAGCAGGATCGAATCTTCGACCTTCTCGATCTCACGTTCCGGCGCCATGGTTGGTTCGAATTCGAGCAGCGAAATCACTCGTTAGACCGGGTTTGTGGATTTGAAATCGTTCAGCGCGGCCGCGAGTTCCGTCTCGAGGTCTTTGTCGATCGCCTTCTTCGCGACGATCGAGGTGAGGATGCTTTCCTTCCGCGTGCGCAGGTAATCCTGCAGCTTCAGCTGAAACTGCTTCACCTTGTCCACCGGCACCGAATCCAGATAGCCGTTCCGCATCGCCCAGAGGACGGCGACCTGCTCCTCGACCGGAATCGGATTGTACTGCGTCTGCTTGAAGAGTTCGACGATGCGTTGGCCGCGATCGAGTCGCGCCTTGGTGGCCGCGTCGAGGTCGGAGCCAAACTGCGCGAACGCCGCCAGCTCACGGAACTGCGCGAGGTCGAGCTTGATCTTGCCGGCGACCTGCTTGATCGCCTTGATCTGCGCGGCCGAACCGACGCGGCTGACCGAGAGACCGACCGAGATGGCGGGACGCACACCTTGGTAGAACAGGTCCGTCTCGAGATAGATCTGACCATCGGTGATCGAGATGACATTCGTCGGAATGTAGGCCGAGACGTCTCCGGCCTGCGTCTCGATGATCGGCAGCGCCGTCAGCGAACCGCCGCCCGCTTCTTCCGTGACGCGCGCACTCCGCTCAAGCAACCGCGAGTGGAGATAGAAGACGTCGCCGGGATAAGCTTCGCGGCCCGACGGGCGCTTCAGCACGAGCGACACCTGACGGTAGGCGACCGCGTGCTTCGAGAGATCATCGTAAATGATGAGCGCGTCCATGCCGTTATCCATGAACCACTCACCCATCGCCGCCCCGGCAAAGGGAGCGAGATACTGGTTCGTCGCCGTGTCGGACGCCGGCGCGGAAATGATCGTCGTGTAAGGCATCGCACCGTTCGCCTCGAGCACGGCGACTGCGCGCGCGACGTTCGAGTTCTTCTGGCCGATCGCAACGTAGATGCAATAGAGCGGACGGTGGTCCTTGATCCGGCCTTCTTCACCGGCCTTGTTGATCCGCGCCTGGCTGATGATGGTGTCGAGCGCCACCGCCGACTTGCCCGTCGCACGGTCACCGATGATCAGCTCGCGCTGCCCGCGACCGATCGGAATCATCGCATCGATCGCCATGATGCCGGTCTGCACCGGCTGGCTCACGCTCTTACGTTTGATAACGCCGGGCGCGATCTTCTCGACCGGGTAAGTGGCCTCAGAGCGGATCGGGCCTTTGCCGTCCAACGGCTGGCCGAGCGTGTTGACCACGCGTCCGAGCAAGCCCTTGCCGACCGGCACGGAAAGCAGCTTGCCGGTTGTGCGCGCCTCGTCCCCTTCCTTCACCGAGATGTTGTCGCCGAGCAGAATGGCGCCGACTTCCGTCTCTTCGAGGTTGAGCGCCAATCCCGTCACGCCGCTCGAGAATTCGATCATCTCGTTGAGCATGACGTCGCTCAGGCCTTCGATGCGGGCCACGCCGTCGCCGGTATCGCGGACGACGCCGACGTTGCTCCGGGTGGTGGAGGTCTTCAGCCCCGCGATCTGCGTTTCAATGTCTTCGAGAATGGTGCTCATATAAGTAGTTGATTAAAGTTGCTGCTGCAGCCGCGCCAAACGATTGCGCACGCTGCTGTCCCACACGTCGTTGCCGACCCGGATGCGCATCCCGCCGAGCAGCTCCGGGTTGACGATGAACTGCGTGGTCAAATCGATGCCGTATTTCCGCTTCAGGTTCGCGACGATGGCCGTGCTCGCTTCCGGAGCCAGCTCAGTCGCGCTCTCGATGGTGGCAGTGCGCTTCTCCACTTCGAGTCGGATCAGACGCCTGTAGGCATCGAGGATCTGCCGGTAATTCCGCGGCTTCTGGTCGATCAACGCCTTCACGACGGCCGAAATACGCGCGCGATCCAGCTGCCCATCGGTGAAGCTGGAACGCAACAACGCTTTCGTAAGCTGCCGCGTCTCTTTGTTGATCTTCATGCGCGATCGAAACTACGAGGCGAGCTGGCGCGCCGCTTCTTCCTGGAGGCGGCGCTGATCGTCCGGATTAAGGACTTTGCCGGTGACTTTCGCGGTCGTGTCGACCACCAGACGGCCGAGCTCGCGTTTCAATTGCAGCATCGTGCGTTCGTGCTCGATCGCACTCGCTTCGCGCGCTTTCGCTACGATCTGTTCCGCGGCGGCGACGGCTTCCTGCTGCTTGCGCTCCGCCACATGGCCGGCGCTTTCGCGAGCTTCGTCGATCATCTTCTGCGCCTGCGCGTTGGCGTTCGCGAGGATCTCCGCATAACGCTGCTCCGCTTCCGCGAGCTGCGTCTTGATCTTCTCCGCGTTCAGCAAGCCTTCGGCGATCCGCTGACGGCGCTCTTCGAGCACTCCGAGAATCGGCTTGTAGGCAAACTTCCGCAGGAGCAGCGCCACGATCATGAAGCTGACGACCTGCGAGAGGAACATCCAGAGGTTGAAGCCGAACGTCTCACCCGTCGAGCGAGCGATGTCCGTGAGGCCACCTTGAGCGAGAATTGTGATCATGAAAAATGGAGCCGGCGCCCGTCTCCAGGCGCCGGCGTTGTCTTATCGAACCAGGAACAGAGCGTAGAACACGATCGCTTCCGCGAGCGCGATCGCGAGAATCGCCTGCACGAGAATCGGAGTCGCGGCACCCGGGTTGCGGCCGACGGCGGAGGCAGCGCCCATGCCGATCAGACCCACGCCGATGGCTGCGCCAAGAGCTGCGAGGCCGACGTGAATGCTGCCGGTTAGTTCTGCCAGTAGTGGTAGTGTCATATGTTTCCTTTTGGTTTGTTGCTCGAGCCACTCCGCGGGGACCACGGTCATATGGCTCAAATTGTTAATGATGCGCTTCGCCGTGTCCTGGTTCGTGATGCTGCGCGATGAGGAGCGTGAAGACCGCCGTGAGGAGCATGAAAACCAGCGCCTGCACGAAGCCGACGAGCACCTCGAGGAAGTAGAATGGAATCGAGATCAGCCAGGCGAAGAATTGGCCGCCCGCCACCGCCATCGACTCCAGCATGATCTCACCCGCATAAACGTTTCCGAAAAGCCGGAAGCTGAGCGAGATCGGCCGGAAGAGGATCGAGACAATTTCGAGCCAGCCGACGATGAAGAAAATGAAGATCATCAGCAGCTTCAACGCGCCTTTGGTTTCGCCCTTTGGCGCAAAAAGATGCGTGATGACGCCGCCCACGCCGTTCGCTTGGACCGCCCAGACGCACCAGAGAACAAAGAAGATGCACGCCATTGCGAACGTCAGGTTCAGGTCCGCGTTGGCCCCGCGCAGCAGCGGTGTCGTGACGCTGAATCCACCGCTCGCCGTCGCGTGACCCCAGCCGACGGTGCCGACTCCCGGAATGAGGGCGAACCAGTTCAGGCAGAGAATGAAAATGAAAAGCGTCGCGAAGAACCAAAAGGTCTTCTTCACGAGATCCGGGCCGATCATTGACTCGAGGAAGTTGTAGAGGCTCTCGACCATCCACTCCCAGAAATTCTGCAGACCAGTGGGCACCGGCTTGATGTTGCGCGTCGCGAGTTGCGCCAAAAGAATGATCCCCGCGGCCACGAACCACGTGACCGCCATCGAGTTGGTAACCGTAAATGGCCCGATGTTGAAGAGCGCGGGTGGCTTAACCGGGAGCGTGTGATGCTCCTCGCCGTGGTGTTCGGCACCGCCAGGAGTCTCCGCCGCCAGTGCCGGCAGCGCGATCGCGAGTAGCAATCCGACGATCAGCGCGAGCAGTGGGAAAAAACGATGGGGCATGCAGCTAAATGGGTGGCAAAGCAGCGGCCCCGTGTATCACGCAAAGGCACGGCCGCGTAGACCAGACACTCAGCACAAGGGGCGCTTGCGCGACTACCAAAGCTCGTTTCGTTAGGATGACAAGAGACTTTCCGGAAATTTTCTTCCGCGCGTGAACGAGGAGGCGCGGAGCGGAAATTCGCCGCTCTGTCGGTGCGAAAATGCGTCCGCTATGGACCCGCTAGCGCCGTTACTGCTCCGCGATTTCCGCCACTTTCGCGCTCTCGGATTGACCCCGACCAGCCGTCGTAGTCTCGGCGAGCCATCGTCCGAGATGTTCTTTTAGCTCGGCGATTCCCTCCCCGCGTTCAGCCGAAACAGCGATCACCGGCACGCCGGAAAAGCGTTGCTCGATCGCGCGGAGATTCTCCTGGTGATCCGGGAGATCGATCTTGTTTGCGACGATGGCCCATGGCCGCTTCGAAAGGCGCGGATCATACAAGTCAATCTCGCGGCGCAGACTTTGCAGATCTTCGATCGGGTGGCGCCCCTCGCTTGCCGCCACGTCCACGACGAACAACAAGCAACGGCACCGCGTGATGTGACGGAGGAAATCGTGGCCGAGGCCGACATTCCGATGCGCCCCTTCGATCAGTCCGGGGATATCAGCGACGGTGGCGCGCCGGTAGTCATCCAGCTCAACGACACCTACGCTCGGCCGCAGCGTCGTGAACGGATAAGGCGCCACCTTCGGATGTGCGGCGGATAATTTCCCGAGCAGCGTCGACTTGCCGGCATTCGGATAGCCGACCAGCGCCGCGTCCGCGATCGTTCGCAGCTCGAGCAGAAAATGCCCCTGCTCTCCTTCTCCACCTTCCGTGTATTGCGTCGGCGCACGGTTGCCCGCGCTCTTAAAGTGGACGTTACCCTTCCCGCCGCGCCCGCCGGCGCAAAGGACGAACTGCTGACCGTCTTCCGTGAGATCCGCGATGATTTCTCGCGGAGCGGCGTCGGCCGCGGTTCCCTGCGGCGCGTCGGATGAAAACTCGTTTGTCGGGTCAGCCGAGAGCCGGGATTCGGCCACCTCCGATCCTCCGGTTTCCGGCTCTTGGGGTTCCGCAAATTCATCGACCCTCCGCGGCGGAGCCTCAGCGCGGTAAACAACCGTGCCGATCGGCACATTGATGACCTTATTCGGCGAGCTACGCCCGTGCATCTTCTTGCCCATGCCGGCAGCGCCGGATTTCGCCTTGATGATCGGCTCGTAGTAAAGATTCGCGAGGTTGTCGGTGTGAACGTCGGCGCGCAGGATCACATCGCCACCGCGGCCGCCATCGCCACCATCCGGCCCGCCCTTCGGCACAAACTTTTCCCGCCGGAAACTCACCGCGCCGCGTCCCCCATCACCCGCCTGCGCAAAAACTTTGATTCGATCGACAAACATTTCGCTAGTGCCGAAGGTGCCACCTTTCGGCGCCCTGTCACTCAGAGCCGCCCGGGCGCGGCTGTCATCCTGAGCCGCGAAGACGGCGAAGGACCTCACACAGGCACGCAAGAATTTCGAAGCGCTCGACCGCGACACCACACCCCAGCCGGGGCCTGGCTACAACAGCGTCTCGTAAAGCCGCATCGTCTCCGCAGCGATCGCCGACCAGCTGAACTTCTCCTCCGCACGCTTTCGTCCCGCGCGCCCGAACCGAACCCGCAGCTCCGGCTGCGCCATCAGCTCGTTGATTTTCGCCGCCAGATCACGCGCGAACCGCTCCGGATCCTTCGCCTCGAACGGGCTCTCCGTCATCTGGTCTAACGGCACGAGAAATCCGGTCTCGCCATCCACCACCACTTCTTTGATCCCGCCGACCGCGCTCGCCACGACGGCCGTCTCACACGCCATCGCTTCCAGATTAATGATGCCGAACGGCTCATAGATGGAAGGGCAGCAAAACACCGCCGCGTGCGAGTAGAGCTCGTAGACGGTCTTCTTATCCACCATCTCATTGATCCAAATCACGCCCGCGCGCCGTGCGCTCGCCTGCGCCACCGCTTCCTCCATTTCGCGCGCGATCTCCGGCGTATCCGGAGCGCCGGCGCAAAGCACCACCTGGAATCCCGCATCCATATGCTCGATTGCCCGGACCAGATGGATGATCCCCTTCTGCCGCGTGATCCGACCGACGAACAAGACGAACGGCACCCGAGGATCAACGCCGTACCGCTCCAGCGCAGCCGTTGTTTCGACCTTCTGGTATTCGTCGAGGTCGATGCCGTTGTAGATCACGTGCAAGCGCTCGGGCGCGACGTTGAAGAGCCGCTCGATGTCGCGCCGCGTGTCGCTCGAGACCGCGATCACCGCATCCGCCATTTCCATCGCGGTCTTCTCCAGCCAAAGCGTGAAGTCATACCCGCCGCCGAGCTGTTCCCGCTTCCAAGGCCGCAGCGGCTCGAGGGAATGGACGGTGATCACGAGCGGAATCCCGTAGTTCAACTTCGCCAGGATCCCGCCGAAGTGGCTGTACCACGTATGGCAATGCACCAGGTCGGCTTCGATGTTCGTTGAGTTAAAGTCGGTGCAGCGCTGCACCGCGCCGAAGACTGAGCGCAGCGGCTTCGGGCAGGTGAACTTCGAGGCATCGAGGCCGAATCCCCTCACCCGCAGGTTAGGGTCGCTCACGTCCTGCTGCCCAAACGAACGGACTTCCACCGGGATCGCTTTCGCCAGCTCGCGCGAGAGATAATCCACGTGCACGCCCGCACCGCCGTAGACGTTCGGCGGGTATTCATTCGTCAGTAACAGCACCTTCATCGTCGCTCTCCTTGTAGCGCGCACGACAGCGAACGCACGCACATACATCCGCCACAATCTCCGGCGTGACACAGTCGACCCCGAGCGTCATTTCCAAGCCTGCAGCGACAAAGAAGGAGCTTGGCAGGCCGCAGAAGCAATGTTAGTGTCGGCTAACTTTGATAGCTCTCCGCATACTCCGGCACGTCCTCCTCGGTTCGATGATCGTGACGGCGGCGCTGCTCGCCACCGCTCCGCACGTTCATGCTGCCGACAAACAGCTAAAAGTCACGACGACCACCACGATGGTGGCCGATCTCGTCCGCAGCGTCGGCGGCGATCGCGTGGCGATCGAGACGCTGATGGGGCCGGGCGTTGACCCGCACTTATATAAGGCTGCGGCGTCTGACGTAACGAAGCTGCAACAGGCCGACGTCATCTTCTACTCCGGCCTTCTTCTCGAGGGGAAGATGCAGGAGATTTTCACGAATCTCGCCAAGTCGAACCGCCGCGTGTTCGCCGTCACCGAGGCCATCCCGCCCGATCGCCTCCTCGCGCCGCCCGAATTCGAAGGGCACCATGACCCGCACGTCTGGTTCGATGTCCCGCTCTGGAAGCTGTGCATCGACTCCGTTGCGAATCGTTTGAGCGAAGCCGATCCCGCCAGCAAAGAGCTCTACACAAAACGCGCGGACGAAACGCGGGCCCGCATGGATGCCTTGCACGAATGGGCGCTGCAGAAAGCGAATGAGCTGCCGCCGGAGCGCCGCATTCTCGTCACCAGCCACGACGCTTACAATTACTTCGGCCGCGCGTACGGCTTCCAGGTCGTCGCGTTGCAGGGCATCTCCACCGTCTCCGAAGCAGGACTCGCCGACGTCGCGAAGCTTTCCGATTTCATCAAGCAGAAGGGCATCAAAGCCGTCTTCGTGGAGTCAAGCGTGCCGCACAACACGATCGAGCGGATCAGCAAAGACACCGGTGCGAAGATCGGCGGCGAATTATTCTCCGATGCGATGGGCACCGCGGGCCAGATGGAGAACGGCTACGACCTCGGAACGTACGAAGGCATGATCAAGCACAACCTGACGACGATTGTGGACGCGCTGAAGTAGCGCGGCCGTTCTTGCCGATGCACGACACTACTCCCGCACTCGAGATTCACGATCTCACGGTCGCGTATCACAAGAAGCCCGTCCTTTGGGGCATCGATCTCGACGCGCCACGCGGCAAGCTCATCGGCATCATCGGGCCGAACGGCGCCGGGAAATCGACCTTGATCAAAGCCGTGATGGGCCTGGTGCCGATCAGCAGCGGCTGGATCAAGGTGTTCGGTCAGCCATTCAAGAAGAGCATGCAGCGGATCGGCTACGTGCCGCAGCGCGAGTCGGTCGATTGGGATTTCCCGGTGAGCGTCATGGACGTCGTGCTGATGGGGCGATACGGCCGACTCGGGTTAATCAAACGGCCGACGAAAGAAGATCGCGAAGTCGCCCGCGCCTGTCTCGAGAAGGTGCACATGCTCCCCTTCGCGAATCGCCAAATCTCGAATCTCTCCGGTGGACAGCAGCAGCGCGTTTTCCTTGCCCGAGCGCTCGCGCAGGAGAGCGATCTCTATTTCATGGACGAGCCGTTCTCGGGCGTCGATGCCGCGACCGAAGCGGCGATCATTACGCTCCTCCATGAGCTCCGCGAACGCGGCAAAACGATGCTCGTGGTGCATCACGATCTGCCGACGGCGAAGCAATACTTCGACATGTTGATCCTGCTCAACATGCGCCTCGTTGCGTTCGGGCCGACGAGCGAAGTCTTCACGAACGAGCTGTTACAAACAACCTACGGCGGTCGCCTGACAATCCTCTCCGATGTCGCCGAGGCGGTGAAAGAGCAACGAATCCTCCGATGACGCCGCAGGGAAGACTCGGGGTAGCGCACGCGTCTCGCGTGCTGGTTCCGGCGTTCGCGCCGAAACGAACTTCGTCGCGCTGGACGCCTCCAGCAGATCGGACGCACACCGAAGTTCGCGCTCGCGAGGACGCCACCGCCAGCACGCGAGACGCGTGCGCTACCCAGAGCCCGCTGCGGCACGTCATCTTTGGGCGAACAGCGATCCTGCTCGCGATCATCGTTTGGTTTCAAACCGCTACCTCTGCGCACGCCGCCAAAGTCAGCGACATCTCGACGACTAATCTCGGCGAGCAGGCGGTGCGGTTCTTCACGTTTCAGGATCCGTCGCTGCGGTATGCGCTCATCGGCTCGATTCTGCTTGGGATCACGTGCGGTTTGCTCGGCAGCTTCATCGTCGTTCGGAAGATGGCGCTCGTCGGCGACGCACTTTCACACGCGGTATTGCCCGGCGTGGCGCTTGGTTTTCTCTGGGGGCAAACTAAAGATCCGGTCGCGATCTTCGTCGGCGCGACGATTGCCGGGTTGATCGGCACGACGGTCGTCAGCTGGATTAAGCAAACGACGCGGTTGAAGGAAGACGCCGCCCTCGGCCTCGTCCTCGCATCTTTTTTCGCTGTCGGGATCTGCCTCGTGACGATGATCCAACGGCTACCGACAGGAAACAAAAGCGGCATCGACAAATTTCTCTTCGGTCAGGCGGCGGCGATCAGCGCCGGCGACGTCCGCTTGATGGCGATCGTCGCTTTGCTGGCGATCGCGGCGATCACGCTCTTCTACAAGGAATGCCTCGTCACCAGCTTCGATGCGGAATTTGCCAGCGCTTCCGGATTCCCGACGCAGTGGATTCACCACGGCATCATGTTGCTGCTCGCGTTCGCGATCGTCGTCGCGCTGCAGGCCGTCGGGGTTGTGCTCGTTTCCGCGATGCTGATCACGCCTGCGGCGGCGGCATATCTGTTGACGGATCGCATGCACCGGATGCTCCTCCTCGCAGCGGCGTTCGGGATGATCGCGGGCGTGCTCGGCGCGTTCCTCTCGTTCCTCGGCAATAATCTGCCGACCGGACCGTTCATGGTGATCGGAGCGAGCGCGGTGTTCGTCGCGGCATTCCTTTTCGGTCCGCGGCACGGCGTGGTGATGCGTTGGTGGAGGCGGCGCTCGCGGGCGGATCGGATCGGGCGAGAGAACGCGCTGAAATCGATTTACCACGTGCTCGAACAACGCGACTTCCAGGGTGACGGCGTCTCGCTCCGGGAGCTGGCGCAGCTCCGCCGCGAGACGATCGAGGAGGCGCGCGCCGAGAGCATGGAACTGAAGCGGCACGGCCTCGTCACCACGCACGAAGAAGGCAATATGCTCTTCTTCACGCCGACTGGCTGGCAGCGCGCTTGCGAGATCGTGCGCAATCACCGCCTCTGGGAACTGTACCTGACGAATGCGGTGCAATACTCGCCGGATCACGTGCACGAAGACGCGGATAAGGTCGAGCACGTGATCGGAACGGAAACCGTCCGCGAACTGGAGCGCCGTCTTCAGTTTGCGAAACGCGATCCGCACGGCCGTCTCATCCCCGGCCTCGACGACATCTACCCGGGCCGCACCGCTCGGCGCGCATGAACGAGCTCATTCCAGAATTCGATTTCGCGCGCGTCTTCGTGGCGCCTTGGACCGATGGCGCTGCGAGCTTCGTCTGGATTGCGTTGATGGGCTTCTTTGTCGCCGCCGCTTGTGGCTTGATCGGGAACTATCTGATCTTGCGACGCATGGCGCTTGTCGGCGATGCGATCAGCCACAGCATTCTACCGGGCATCGCCGTCGCCTTCCTGCTCGCGAACAGCCGGAACACGTGGGTGATGTTCGCCGGCGCGCTGGTGGCCGGAATTCTGACGACCGTGATCATCGATGTAATCCACAAGCGCTCACGCGTGAAGCAGGACGCGGCGATCGGCATCGCGTTTTCCACGCTCTTCGCGATCGGCGTGATCCTGATCAGCCTTTACGCGGACAAAGTGGATCTCGACCAGGAATGCGTCCTCTACGGCGAAATCGCCTTCGTCCCGCTCGCGCCGATGGTGCAGATCGGCAGCCTCTCGTTAGGCCCGGAGCCAGTGTTTCGCATGGGTATTGTGACGATCGTGACGGCGCTGTTGATCGTGTTGTTCTACAAGGAGTTGCTGGTCAGCTCGTTTGATCCGGGCCTCGCGGCTTCGCTAGGCATCAATGCCGGCGTGATGCATTACACACTGATGTCGATGCTGTCGGTCGTGGTCGTGAGCGCGTTTGAATCGGTCGGTGCGATTCTCGTGATCGCGATGCTCATTCTTCCTGGTGCGACGGCTTCGCTGCTGTCGCATCGCTTACCCGTCGTGCTCGCACTCAGCGTCGTGCACGGCGCCTTGAGCTCGATCCTCGGTATCCATCTCGCGGTGTGGCTCGATTGCTCGATGGCGGCCGCGATGGTCGTCACCGGTGCGGCGCTCTTCACGCTCGCGTGGTTCTTCAGTCCGCGCGGCGGCTTGCTCGGCCAATGGCTCGCGCGCCGACCAATACGGCAGCCCATTCCCGCGGTCGAACCAACTCCTGCTTATGGCCGGTAAAGCTCCATCCGCGCTCGGAAACACATCCGCCGTCGAGGACTACCTCGAGCGCATTCTCGAGCTGATCAACACGAAGGGATACGCACGCGTCGTCGACATCGCGACGAGTCTCAGCATCTCACAGGCGAGCGTGACGAACATGATCCAGCGGCTCGATGCCGAGGGCCTGCTGAAGTACGAAAAATATCGCGGCCTTGTCCTCACGACGGCCGGTGAAACGCTCGCGCGCAACATCGCGCAACGGCACCACCTGCTCACCGATTTCCTCACATTACTCGGTGTCGACGAACGCGTGATCGATCACGACGTTGAAGGGATGGAACATCACATCAGCCCGCAAACTTTACGGGCAATCGAGGCGCTCACTGCGCAATTGCGACGGCGTCCGGCACTAGTCGCGCAGCTGAACTCCGCCACTCGTTAGTCGCGGACAATCGACAATGCCGCGCCGCCCGACAGCGCTGGTCCTGGCGATGGATATCGGCAGCTCGTCGCTGCGGACGGCGCTGTTTACAGAACGCGGCGCGCGCCTCGTTGCGACGACCGCCGCGCGCCAGTACGCGCTGAAATACACCGCCGACGGCGGAGCCGAGCTAGACGCAGCAGTTCTGCTCCGGGCCGCGAAGGCTTGTCTCCGGGAGACGCTGAACGACTGCGACGCGCCGGTGATCGCAGTCGCCGGCTGCGGTTTTTGGCATGGTCTGCTAGGGCTGAACGCAAGCGGCAAGCCAGCCACGCCGATCTTAACGTGGGCAGATAATCGCAGCGTCACGGAGGCGGTGGCACTTCGGAAAGAATTCCGCGAACGAGAGATCCAATCCCGCACCGGGTGCATGCTGCGCGCGCCATTCTGGCCAGCGAAACTGCTTTGGTTCCGTCGCACGAATCCCAAGTCGTTCCGGCGCATCGCGAACTGGACATCGCCGGCAGCGTGGATCTTCGGACAACTGTTTGGCACGCCGGGAAGCAGCCATTCGATGGCGAGCGGCACGGGATTATACAACCTGAACGAACGCACGTGGGACGCCGAGCTTTGCCAGCATTGTGATGTCGATCGGGCACAGCTTGATCAACTAGGCGACGCTCCACGCGCCGCTACGAAAGCGTTGCGCAACGCCAAGATCTTTGCCGTGATCGGTGACAGCGCGGCGAGCAACCTCGGCTGCGGCGCTGACTCCATCGGCCGAGTCGCGATCAACATCGGCACGAGTGCCGCCGTGCGGATGATTGTCCCACGGAAGCGAAAACTGACGCGCGGTTTGCCGTCAGGCCTGTTCGCCTATGTCGTCGATGACGACCGGCTGGTGCTCGGCGGCGCCGTCAGCAACGCGGGCAACCTGCGCGCGTGGTGCCTGCGTGAATTGCGGATCGACGGCGATGTCGAGCGGACTCTGTCGCGCGAGTATTCTGCGACCGACAATCTCACGATCCTGCCGTATCTGGTGCGCGAACGGGCACCGAGCTGGCCTGAGAACGTGCCCGCGACAATCACCGGATTCGCCGCTGCGACAGACGCCGCAGATATCTTTCGCGCCGCGACCACCGCGACTTACTACCGGCTCGCCGAAATCTTCGACGCGCTTGCGCCAGCGCTTCCCCGCGTGGACGAAGTAATCGTCTCAGGCGGCGTTCTCAAGTCCCCAGCGTCGTTGCGCATTCTCGCGGATTGCGTTGGCCGGGATATTCGCATGTCCGCTGAGCTCGAAAGTTCGTTACGCGGCGCTGCGATTCACACGCTCGACCGCCTCGGGTACAAAGTCGATCCACTACCGGTCGGCCGAATTGTGCGACATCGTCCCGCACTCGCAAAGAAGCACCACGAGCGACGGGAGCGGCAAGCCGGTCTCGAACGACTCCTGTCGTAAATCGGCTTGCGACTTCATTCCCCTTCCCGCACTTCGAGGACTTCACCGGGCTCGCAGATAAGCGTCAGCTCGATCGGACGACAACAAACGCTGCAATCCTCAACCAGCGATTGCTCGCCCTGCGTCGTGTCGACCAGCAGCGGGAACGATTCGCCGCAATGCGGACACGCGATTTCCGTCTCAACCAGCGGCGTCATCAGACCGCCTTACGCGGCGACATCCGACTGCTCGTTAGTCTTCGTCGCCGGTTTCTCGCCGGTCTTGCGGAAGTGCAGTTCTTCGACACGACGGCCATCGGTCTTCGTGATCGTGACGACGTAATCCTCGATCTGCACCTGCTCGCCCTGTTTCGGCAGATGACCTAACAAGTGCGTCACATAGCCGCCGATCGTGCTGACGTCGGCGCTCTCCAGCGTCAGGTCGGCCATGTCTTGCAATTCGTAGAGACCGACCGCGCCTTCGACGGTGAATTCGTTCTCGTTGATCTCGGTGAACTCTTCCTTCTCAGCGTCGAATTCGTCCTGGATATCGCCGACAATCTCCTCGAGCACGTTTTCGAGCGTCACCATCCCGACCGTGCCGCCGTATTCATCGACCACGACCGCGAGATGCGCGTGTTTCGTCAGGAATAAATTCAGCAGCTTCTCGAGCGACATCATCTCGGGAACCGGCAACACGTCGCGGCGGATCCGCATCAAATCCGGCTTCGGATCACGCATCAGCGGCACGAGCTCCTTGATGTGCACAAGGCCGACGGTGTTATCGAGATGCCCGCGGCAAAGCGGGAAACGCGTGTGTCGTGATTCGAGCGCCTTCTTCACGTTGTGCTCGAAGGTTTCCTCAAGGTCTAACGAAACGACTTCACCTCGCGGCGTCATGATATCGCGCACCACGCGTCGGCGCATATCCAGCGCGTTGACCAGGATGTCGCGGCCGAGCGTTGATACTTCATCCGACTTCTCGCTCTCGTCGAGAATGAGCCGAAGCTCTTCTTCGCTATGCGCGAGCTCGTGTTCGCCGACCGGCTCGAGGCGAAAAACGTGCTTCAGGATCTTGTTTGCGCACCCGTTCAGGAACCAAATCGCCGGCTTGAAGACGACATAGAAAAGTCCCAGCGGACGTGCAACCCAAAGCGTCGTCACAAGCGACTTGCGGATCGCGAGCGATTTCGGCGCAAGCTCGCCGAGCACAATGTGGAGGAAAGTGATCATCGCGAACGCGATCGTGAACGAGAACGCGTGGACCACCGTCGCCGAAGTGACGCCGGCCGCCGCGAAGAGCGGCTCGATCATACGCGCGAGAAACGGCTCGCCTACCCAGCCAAGGCCAAGACTTGCCAGCGTGATTCCGAGCTGCGTCGCGGACAGATACGCATCGAGGTGCGCAACGACGTGCCGTGCGAAAGAGGCGCGCTTCTCGCCTGTCTCATCGAGAGCTTCCAGTTGGCTGCCGCGGACCTTGACGATCGCGAACTCAGCCGCAACGAAGAAGCCGTTCAGCCCGACCAGAAACAGGATGATCGCTAGCTTACCGAGAATCAGTCCCGGTGAATCCCACTCCTGCGCGAAGCCTGCAGCCTCAAGGTTCGGCGAAGCAGCGAGAACGAAAAGTAAAATGCTCATCAAGCGGATGCGCGCCCTCGCACCCGAAACCCCGGCCTAGCTCCTTCGCCAGGCTACCAACTCGACTTCGTCACACCGGGGATCAACCCGGCGGAAGCCAGCTCGCGAAATACCAGACGCGAGACCTTAAAGCGGCGGATGAAGGCGCGTCGGCGCCCGCTCATTTCGCAACGATTCACCACCCGAGATGGGCTCGCATCGCGCGGCAGCTGCGAGAGGCCGGCGTAGTCTTTCTTCGCCTTCAACTCAGCACGGATGGCGGCGTATTTTTTCACCGTCGCCCGTTTGCGCTCGTTACGATTCAACCAGGAAGTCTTCGCCATAAAGGAACGCGGACAGTATCGCCGCGCCTGCGCTTTGCAAGGGGTTTTTGCTGGTTAGGCGTGTGACGGCTGAACGGCGACGTGCTGTAGGGGAAGCTGTTAGCTTCCCCAGTTTGTAACGCGGATGACCTGTGCGCGAAACCATAGACTCGGGAAGCTAACAGCTTCCCCTACAGATTATCCGCGGCGTCGCGTGAACCTGCTTGCGACAACCGCACTGCACCCGAGTCGCGAACGGTTGTAGAATGTTCCCGCTCTACTCGAAGTCATTTCCGGATAACGCTGTCGATCTCGCCGCTCTGTTAAACGACAGCGTGAAGCGGGTGTTTTCCGGCGCGGCGAATCCGGTCGTCATCCGCGATGACGCTTACCCGAAGCTGGCCGAGATCCGGATCACGCTTGATGGCGCCGAGCTTCGGACGGATCCGCCGCGCCCGCCAGTTGTCTCCGGCAAGGGCTCCGCTGGAGTCGAGCTGGCGGAATTGCACGTCCTCGGATCTGAGATGTTGATCGGTCCAGCGACTGCGAACCTGCGACTCGGCGCGCGAGACGTTCGCCTGAACCGCGCGAAAGACACGAAGGGCGAATACGTCCTCACGCTGAAAAGCGCAGCCGACGGCGAGGTGGAGATCAGCGTCGCGATCGATGACCTGGAGAACGCGATGGCTGCGGTCGCTAAAGCAGAAGCGGGCAAGCACGGCGTCACGATCGATCAAGTGCAGCTCTCGGTGCGCCCGCGCGGGTCGCGCAGCATTGATGGCGAAGTGCAATTGCGCGCGAAGAAGCTGTTTTTCACGACGGTCGTTCGGATCGCGGCGAAGCTGGACCTCGATGAGGAATTGAATGCGAAGGTTTCCGGCCTCTCGTGCAATGGCGAAGGCGCAATCGGCTCGCTTGCGTGCGGCGTTCTCCAGCCCCACCTCCAGAAGCTTGATGGCCGTTCGTTTCCGCTGATGGCTTTGCCGCTTGGCGAGGTGCGACTGCGAGACGTGCGGATCGCAGCGAAGGATCGCGTCACGGTGACGGCGGAGTTCGGGGCGTAGGCGCTGTAGCCACGGCGCTGTGTCGCCGTGTTTTTCGCGCGCTGAACGCGCCGACGCAGCGGCGCGGCTACAGCGCTTTCCGTTCGCGCGGTGACAAGCGTATGGCCGCGGGTATCTTGCGCGCGGTATGTTGATCAAGATCGGGTTCGATATCGCCTTTGAGCTGCTCGGCCGCACGCCGATGGTGCTCATGCTTTACACGCACCCTTCCCGGCAGGCGGATCTCCGCGCGCCCGAGCGGATCGTCGTTGAACCAGACATCCCGCTCACGGAGTTCACCGACGTTTTCGGCAATCGCTGCGCGCGCCTCCACGCGCCAGCAGGCATGCTCCGGTTGCGGCTCGATTCGCTTATCGAAGACAGCGGCGAACCGGATCACCAGCCGGTCAACGCGATCCAGCACAAGGTCGAAGATTTGCCTGACGAAACGCTTCAGTTCCTCTTGCCGAGCCGCTACTGCGAAGTCGACAAGCTCAGCAACATCGCTTGGGAGCTCTTCGGCAAGACGCCTCCCGGTTACACGCGCGTGAAGACGATCTTCGATTGGGTGCACAATCACATCACGTTCGGCTATCACCTCGCCGATTCTACGAAGAGCGCGCTTGATGTTTACAACGATGGCAAAGGCGTTTGCCGCGACTTCAATCATCTCGCCGTCGCGTTCTGCCGCTGCATGAACATCCCTGCGCGTTACGCCACCGGATACTTGGGCGATATCAACTGGCCGGCGTCGGGCCCGATGGATTTCAGCGCCTGGTTTCAGGCGTATCTGGGCGGGAAATGGCACACGTTCGATGCCCGGCACAATGTCCCGCGCATCGGCCGCATTCTCATGGCCACCGGACGCGATGCCGCAGATGTGGCGCTCACGACGAACTTCGGCCGCGCGATCCTGAGGAAGTTCGACATCGTCACGGAAGAAATCGGCGGGGCTATCGCTTCCGCCGCCGCGTAGGCTGGCTATTTCGGCGGGTTAAAGGGTCGAAGATCCGGCGAGATACGTATCTAGAGGACCATGTCTGATCCCCGAAACGTCGCGCACGACAAGAAAGTCATCCAAGAGAAGAAACATCACGGCGAAAAGGCTGTGGAAGGCGCGGCAGAAACGGTGCAGCCGGGCAAGAAGCCGACGATGGAGAAGCACGACGGCCACGAAGATCCCGCGACTGAGCGCGTCCTCGAGGCTGCCGACAAAGCCGAAGCCGCCGGCGTTCCAGAGCCGGTTACGTCGCCCACCGCTTAGTCCCTCGACGCGGGGAAGCTATTCTTCCCGCAGCGCGATCATCGGGTCGACGCGTGTCGCACGGCGCGCCGGCAGCCAGCACGCGATCATCGCGATGAACGCCAGCACGCTGATTGCGGTCAGCAACGCGATCGCGTCGAGACTGCCGACACCGTAGAGAAGACTCGCCAGCACGCGACCCGCAGCGACCGCACCGGCCAGGCCGAGCCCGAGCCCGACCACCACCAGCGAAAAGCCTTGGCCGAGCACCAGGCGCAGCACGTCGCCGCGCTTCGCGCCGAGCGCCATCCGGATCCCGAGCTCGCGCGTGCGTTGCGTCACGCTCAACGCCATCACGCCATACAAGCCGACACTCGCGAGCACGAGCGCGAGCCCGGCGAAGGAGCCGAGCAGCACCATCGTGAGTCGCCGCGTGCCAAGACTGTTCGCGATGTTCTTCTCCATCGTCGACGTCACGCCGATCGGCTGCTGCGGATCAATCGCCTGCACCTCGCGTTTGATCGCTGGCACCAGCGCGAGCGGATCACCTGATGTTACGCGAACGACCATCGTGTTCCCAGCGATCGCGTATTGCGGCGCATAGAAATACATGTGCGAGAAATTCAGCTGCTCGATGTTGTTTTCGCCGGGCGCTTCGTTGCGCGTGCGCGGCACGACACCGACGATCGTGAGCGGCGGAATCACTTCGCCTTCTTTCGGTGGCGGCCGTTGCGTGTCGTCGATGTTTACGCCAATCGGATCGCGACCCGCGAGATAACGTTCCACAAAGGTCTCGTCGACGATCACGGAGCGCGACCGATCCTCGCCCGGCAGATCTTCCGGACCGAAGCTCCGCCCGCGCAAGATCGGGATCTTCAGCGCCTTGAAATAATCCTGCGAGACAATGTTGATCTCCGCGGATGGCTCGGTGCCCGGCTGGTGCGGTGGCGTGCCCGTGAGGTGGAAGTAGCTATCCCACGAGCTGTCGTCGAACGGAATATTCACGCCGATCGCCGCCGCTTCGACGCCCGGCAGCGTGCGCACGCCATCGAGCAGCCGCTCGTAGAACGCCCGGATCTTGTCGTCGTTGTCATAGCGCGCCTGCGGCAGCGAAATCGCGACCGTCAACACGCCGCGCGGATCGAAGTTGATCGGCTCCTGTTGCGCGCGCCAGAAACTCTTGAGCGTCAATCCCGCTGCCGCGAGCAGCACGACCGCGAGCGCCACCTGTGTCACGACCAACGCCGAGCGCGCTTTTTGCCGTCCGGCGCCTCCACTTCCGCCGCGGCTCCCCGCATCATGCAGCACACTCGATAAAGTGGCCGTGCGCGAAATTCGCAACGCCGGCCAGACGCCCACGAGAATCCCCGCCGCGATTGCAATCCCGGCGGTGAACAGCAACGCCAGCGGATCGATCCGCACTTCCTGGAAGCGCGGCACGTTCGCCGGGCTCAATGCCTTGATGCCATCGAGACTCCAGATCGCGAGCACGATTCCCGCCGCGCCGCCGACCAGTGCGAGCAGCGTGCTCTCGGTGAGAAGTTGACGTGCGAGACGCCAGCGCCCGGCGCCAAGCGCGGCGCGGATCGCGAGTTCCTTGCTGCGCGCGACGGCGCGCGCGAGCTGCAGGTTCGCGACGTTCGCGCACGCGATCAGCAACACGCACAACACGGCGCCGAGGAGCAGATTCAGGTTCTGCCGGTAATCGCCGACCGCAGACTCGAGGAGCAATCGTGCATCGATCCGGCGCGTCGTGTTTGTATCAGGGTATTTTTGTTCCAGCACCGCGGCGATCGCGTCGAGATCAGCCGTCGCCTGCGCCAGCGTCACGCCTGGCTTCAATCGTCCGAGCGCGGAGAACCCGGGATGGTTCCCGCGCGCCAGGATTCCCGGCTGCGCGCGAAGATCCCCGAGCGGCAGATAGATCTGCGCGAGGCGCGGGAAACGCAGCTCCGCCGGGAGGACGCCGATGATCTCACGCGGCGCGCCATCGACCATGATCTGCTGGCCGAGCACGTTCGCACTGCCACCGAACCGTCGCAGCCATAGGCCCTCGCTGATCAACACGACCTTCGGCGCATTCGGCACGTCGTCGGCCTCGGTAAAATCGCGCCCCATCCGCGGCTTCAATCCGAGGACCGCGAGAAAGTTCCACGTCACCTGTGCGCCGCCGACTCGTTCCGGTGTCGTATCGCCGCCGATCGCGGCGAAGTTCACATTCGTCCGCCGCAAGAGCGCGAGATCGGTGAACGACCGCTGGCCTTCCCGCCAGTCCAGATAGTTCGGATAACTAACCGAACCGCTCGGAAAGGTGGACGTTTTCTCGCGCACGGACACGAGGCGATCCGGCTCCGGGTACGGCAACGGGCGCAGGAGCACCGCGTTCACGACACTGAAGATCGCGGTGTTCGCGCCGATGCCGAGCGCCAGCGCGACGATTGCGATGACGGTGAAGCCCGGCGATTTCAGCAGCATGCGAATCGCGTAGCGGAGGTCGGTGAGGAATGTTTGCATGGCGGTTTACTCGGTGCGGAGGGCGGTGACTGGACTGACCAAAGTGGCGCGGCGCGCGGGCCGCCAGCACGCGATGACGGCGGTGATCGCCAGCAGCAGGCACGCGCCGGCGTAGCTCATGAGATCGGTGTCGCTGATGCCGAAGAGCGAAGCGCGCAGGGCGCGCGAAAGCACGAGCGCGCCCGCGAGACCGACCGCGAGTCCGATGCCGACGGCGCGCAGCGAACTGTGCAGCATCAGCCGCATGACGGCCGCGCGGGTGGCGCCGAGCGCGATCCGGATACCGATCTCGCGCGTGCGTTGCGACACGCGATAGCCGATCACGCCGTAGAGGCCGGTCGCAGCCAGGGTGAGCGACACGATCGAGAAGAATCCGAGCAACCACGCACGCAAACGCGCTTGCCACATCGAATCCGCCACCTCGTCGCCTAACGAGACAAAGTTGAACGCGCCGACGTCCGGTTCCGCAGCCGCGATCTGCCGTTGCACGGACGGGATCAGCGACATCGGCTCGATCCCGGGCTGCGCGCGCACGAGAAAATGCATCTGCTTCCACGCGAGCTGCAGCGCCGGCTTGTAAATGTCCGGCCCGGCCGCGCGTTCCAGCGCTTGATGGCGAACGTCACGGACGACACCGACGACCGCCATCCATTCATCCTCCTGGCCGACTTCTTTCCCCAGCACCAGCCGCTTGCCGAGCGCCTCCTCGTTCGGCCAGAGCCGCGCCGCCAGGCTTTCACTCACCACGCAGACGCCAGGCGCGTCGAGATTATCGCGCGCATCGAAGACACGGCCGCGCAGCAGCGGGATCTTCATGAGCGCAAAGTAATCCGGGCTCACCGTTTGGAAGTTGACGAGCGGGGTTGCCGTTTGCCGCTCGACCGCCTGCCCTTCCGGCGTGACGGCGGAACGATTCCACGGCCGCTGCGCAACGAACGGCGGGCTGTTGTTTGCCGCCGTCACCGCGACGCCGGGGACCTGGGCGATGCGACCGAGCAACCGCGAGAAGCGATCGACCCGCACCTGCGCCGACTCGATGCTCCGGTACGTCGGGTTCACTTCGAACATGAGCACGTTGCGCGCGTCGAATCCCGGATCGGCCGCGCTCAAGTTCAGCATGCTGCGCAGCACCAGACTCGCGCCGACCAGCAGCACGACCGAGACCGCAACTTGCGCCGCGGTCAATACGTCGCGCATGCTCCGCCCCGATTCAGTGGCGCCGGTGGTTCCTGCACCGGAACGTTTCAGCGCCTCGGCAACATCGACCCGCGTCGTGCTCCAGGCCGGCAATGAGCCAGCGACGATGCCGGTGACGCACGAGACGAAGACGGTGAACGCCAGCACGCTGCGGTTCACGTCGATCGTGATCCAGAACGGCAGCTCGACGGGGACGGCCGCCGCGACGACATCGACGAGCCAGTACGCGAGGAGGATCCCCGCCCCGCTGCCGAATAGGGCCAGAAGAGCGCTCT
>JAESFH010000132.1_pt1 | contig 56184 bp, 51 predicted proteins | sample 9269381 | NCBI WGS metagenome assembly JAESFH01 (sample SAMN14504062, study PRJNA617094) | algae metagenome | isolation source: Aphanothece sp. CMT-3BRIN-NPC111 and co-occurring heterotrophs from well... | place: USA: Clark Mountains Wilderness, California | collected 2010-04-18
CCCGCGCCAGATGCATCCCGTCCCGCCCTGACGGTCGATGAAGGGCGGTCGCGACGCGCCGGTCCTCACCCGCGGGTGCGTCCCGTCAGCGAGACCAGCGCGACGCCCGTCAGCACGACCGCGCCGCCGGCGATCTCCCGCAGGCCTACAGTCTCGCCGAGGAACAGGAGAGCGAGGATCGTGGTCCAGACCGGCATGAGATAGCCCACCATCGCGGCCCGCGTCGGCCCGGCGCGGCGGATGAGACGCATGAAGGACAGGATCGGCACGGCGGTCGCGAGGATTCCGAGCCCGAGCAGCGGAGCGATGTGCTGCGGCACCGGCGCGAAAGCTGCTGGACCCGACAATGTCAGCGCCAGGATCGTCGCCGGGATCCCGGAGCAGATCTGCTGCCCCAACGCCAGGCGCGCGGGCTCGGCCTCGCGGATCCCCCGCGCGTAGAGGTTGCCTCCGGCATAGCTCACCGCGACCGCCGCCATGGCGAGCACGCCGGCGGCGCTGACGCCGCTGTCGGGCAGGGCCGCAGGACCGATCAGGATCGCCATGCCGACGAAACCGACGAGCACGCCGCCGAGGCGTCGCGGCGTCAGGCGTTCCTCCGCGAACAGGAGGTGCGCGAGCACCGCGACGAGGAGGGGGCCCGCGGCCTGGATCATCGCCGCCGGGGCGGTGCCGATCTGGGTGAGCGCATAGGCGACGAGCACGTTCGGGCCCCAGCCGTTGGCGGCGCCGAGCACGAGCCAGTGCCGCCACTCCCCCCTTGCCGGCAGCGGGCTCCGCCGCAGGACCGCGAACCAGAGGGCGAGCGACAGCGCGCCGATGAGCCCACGCAGGGCCGCGATCACGAAGGGATTGAGGTCGCCGCTCAGCTTGATGAAGAGGAAGCCCGTGGCCCAGAACACCGAACTGACGAGCAGGTTCGCGACCAGGAAGGCGCGGGTCGGGGCGGGCGGCTGGGACAGGGCGGCCTCTCAGGCGCCGAGGAGATCGACCAGGAACGGGATCAGCGGCTCGTCGGCCGGCGGCATGGGATAGTCCCGCAGGGCGCCGGGGCGCACCCATTTCAGCGCCTGCCCCTCCCGCGACTGCACGAATCCCTCCCAGCGGCGGCAGATGTAGAGCGGCATCAGGAGGTGGAAGCTCTCGTAGGCATGGCTCGCGAAGGTGAGCGGCGCCAGGCAGGGCTCCTTCACCGTGATCCCGAGCTCTTCGTCGAGTTCCCGGATCAGCGTCTCCTCCGGGCGCTCGCCCGCCTCCACCTTGCCGCCGGGAAACTCCCACAGGCCCGCGAGCTGCTTCCCCTCGGGGCGCTGCGCCAGGAGCACGCGGTTGTCGGCATCCACGAGGGCGACGGCGACGACGAGGGTGAGTTTCATGGCTTCACCGTTCCAAGCCGGAGCCTCATCCCTTCCGGCCGAAGAAGGATGGATGCCGCCAGCAGCGGGCTGGAAAAGAAATGGCCCGCTTCCGCTTTGTCGCTGACCCGATCCCCGAGCGGGGTCAATTCTTCCACGCCGCCCGACCTCCATTCCATCCCTTCGGCTCCCTTCGAGCAGCGACGCATGCTTGGCGCCGCTCAGGACCGGTAGTCGCCATTGATCTCGACATAGGCCTTGGTGAGATCGCAGGTCCAAGCCGTGGCCTCGCCCTCGCCGAGGCCGAGATCGACACGGATCAGGATCTCGTCGCCGGTCATGTACTCGGACGTCTTCGCCTCGTCGTAGGCCGGATCCCGCGCGCCTTTCACGGCGACGCGGATGTCGCCGAAGAAGATCGCGAGCCGGTCGCGGTCCGCGGGCTCGCCGGCCTTGCCGACCGCCATGACGACGCGGCCCCAATTGGCGTCCTCGCCGGCGACCGCCGTCTTCACGAGCGGCGAGTTCGCGATCGACATCGCGATGCGCCGGGCCGACTTCGCGCTCGTCGCCCCCTCGACCTTCACGGTCACGAACTTGCGCGCGCCCTCGCCGTCGCGGGCGACCTGCTGGGCGAGGTCGATGAGAAGCTCGTCGAAAGCCGCGCGGAACGCCTTCAGACGCCGGTCGTTCGTGGCCGCGATCTCCGCCACCCCGCGCGCCGCGGCCGCGCCGGTCGCGAAGGCGAGGAGCGTGTCGGAGGTCGAGGTGTCGCCGTCGACCGTCACGCAGTTGAAGCTGCGGTCCGCTCCCTTGGCGATGAGGCTCTGCAGCACCGGGGCCGCGATGGGCGCATCGGTGAACACGAAGGACAGCATCGTGGCCATGTCGGGGGCGATCATGCCGGCGCCCTTGGCGATGCCGTTGATCGTGACCGGAACGCCGCCGATCTCCACGGTGCGGGTCGCGAGCTTCGGGAACGTGTCCGTGGTCATGATGGCCTTGGCGGCCTCTTCCCAGGCGCCCGCGTCGGCGCGGCCCTCGCAATCCTGCAGCACGCCGTCGAACCTTGTCGCGTCGAGGGGTTCGCCGATGACGCCCGTGGAGGCGAGGAACACTTGATTGGGCCGGCAGCCGGCGGCGCGCGCGGCGATCTCGGCCGTGAGCTTCACGGCCTGGGCGCCGGTCTTGCCCGTGAAGGCGTTGGCATTGCCGGAATTCACCACGAGGGCCCGGGCGGTGCCGCGGTCGAGATTCTTGCGGCACCAATCCACCGGGGCGGAGGGACACCTGGACCGGGTGAACACGCCTGCGACCGCGGTGTTCTTGGCAAGTGTCACGTAGAGAACGTCGGTGCGGTTCTTGTAGCGGATCCCTGCTTCGGCGGTGGCGATGCGCACGCCGTCGATCGGCGGCAGGCTCGGGATCGATTTCGGCGCGAGAGGAGAGACGGTCTTGGACATCACGAGGGCTCCGAGGGCCCGGGGAGGTGCGAGCCTGCGCCCGCCTTTGTCAAGCCTTGCCGTGCGGGAAGGACGCCTGCCGCTCAGGGCTCCCGGCCTGGCGCCCGGATCTGCGGGAACGACGCCCGCGCGGATCCGTTGACCTGATCTTCGAGAGGCCAACAAGGAGACGTCCCATGACCGGCAAGCATCCGAAGACCCGTCCCCAGGAGCGCCCCCACAACAGCGCCGAGGTCGATCCCGGGATCGGGCGGTCCAAGGGCACCACGATGTCGGGCGAGGATCCCCGCCTGATCGAGGCTGATTCGACCTTTACGGGCGACGTCGAGAACGAGACCAACGCCCAGGGCGGCATCGATCCGAACCGGATGGGACGCACGAACAAATAGGCCGGGCCCTCGCCGGGCGAATCACGGCTGCTCGGCGGCCGCAGCGAGGCCGTGGCCGGATGGACCACCCGACCCGGCCTCGATGTACCGTGGGTCCAGGGAAGACCATCCCTGGACGGGCCCCGGAAACCCGGTCCCTCTCCGTGCGCGGAGATCCGGTGACCCTCAATCGGACCGTGCCAGTGCAAGGAGGTGGCGGCCGATCCGCTCCGTCGCGGATCGATGCCGCGGCACAGGCGAAGGGGTGACGCAGGCTCCGTCCGCCCCATCTCTGCTCCCGACCAGGAGCTTCCCATGACCCCTCTCTCGGATTCTGAGCGCGCGAGCCTGCTCCCCGCCCTCGACGGGTGGGCGATGGCGGACGGGCGGGACGCGATCCGCAAGCGCTACAGCTTCGGCGACTTCAATGCCGCCTTCGCCTGGATGGTGAGGGTGGCGCTGGTCGCGGAGCAGATGAATCACCATCCCGAGTGGTTCAACGTCTACGGCACCGTCGACGTCACGCTCTCGACCCATGACGCCAAGGGCCTCACCCGGCGGGACATCGAGCTCGCGCAACGCATGGACGCGTTCGCGGCCGGGCTGGCGTCGTGAGCGCGTCCGGACCGTTCCGGGGCGGCTGCGCCTGCGGCGCCCTGCGCTTCACCGCCGAGGGCGAGCCGAAGCGAGTCGGCCTGTGCCATTGCCTGACGTGCCGGAAGGTGAGCGGCAGCGCCTTCAATGCTTTCGTGGTCTTCCCCGCGTCTGCCGTTACGGTCACCGGGCCCTATGCGACCTGGGCCGCCGTCCCCCACGCGGAGAGGGCTTTCTGCCCGACCTGCGGCTCGCAGGTCTTCGCCCGGGAAGGCGACGAGATGGAGATGAAGCTCGGCGCCTTCGACGAGCCGAACCTCTTCGAGCCGACCTACGAGGCCTGGGTGCCGCGGCGCGAGGGATGGCTCAAGACCACGGGGCTGACCGCCTACGAGCGGAACCGGGATGACGCCTCGCCCTCCCCTTGAGGGGGGGGGTCGGCCGCAGGCCGGGGTGGGGTGGTTGTGCGCCAGCGCATCCTGCGATGCTGGGGCAAGCACTCGCCTTCCGCGACTCACCCCACCCCGCCGCTGCTGCGCAGCGTCGACCCTCCCCCTCGAGGGGAGGGTGGATGCGCGGCGTGAGGGAGACGGCTGTCACTTCGGCTGCATGCGCAAGGCGCCGTCGAGGCGGATAGATTCGCCGTTCAGCATGTCGTTGTCGATGATGGCGCGCACGAGCGCGGCATATTCCTCGGGCCGGCCGAGGCGCGAGGGGAAGGGGATGCCGGCCTCGAGCGTCTTGCGGAAGTCCTCCGGCACGCTCTCGAACATCGGGGTCTGGAACAGGCCCGGCATGATCGTCATCACGCGGATGCCGTAGCCCGAGAGATCACGGGCCACGGGCAGCGTCAGGCCGAGCACGCCGCCCTTCGAGGCCGCGTAGGCGGCCTGCCCGATCTGCCCGTCCTGCGCGGCGACCGAGGCGGTGCACACGACGACGCCGCGGCCCCCGTCCGGCGTCACGGGATCCAGACCCGCCATGGCGACCGCGGATTTTGCGATCATGTGGTAGGTGCCGATGAGGTTGACCTCGAGCACGCGCCGGAAGCTCGCGAGGTCGTGCGCCACGAGCTCGCCCGTGTCGCGCTTCTTCGACACCGTGCGCTTGCCCGGCGCGATACCTGCGCAATTGACCAGGACGCGCTCGATCCCGTGGGCGGCACGCGCCTTGGCGAGCGCGGCATCCACGGAGGCCTCGTCGGCGACGTTCGCCTCGATGAAGAGCATGCCGGCCTCGCGCGCAACCTGCTCGCCGCGCTCCGCGTTCATGTCGAGGATCGTGACCTTGGCACCGGCGCCGGCCAACATCCGTGCCGTCGCCTCGCCGAGGCCGGAGGCGCCGCCGGTCACGACGGCGGCCACAGAATTGTCGAGCTTCATGGATCGTCTCCTTCTGTGTGCGGCCTCTTAGCGGGCCGCACGCGAACTGCCAAGGTGACGGTCCGGAAGGCGGGTGAGCGGTTTGCCGGCCCGTACCGGACCGTCGGGGTGGACAACGACCTAGCGACGACGAGGACGAGAAGCGAGAGGCGGATGAGCGAGACGTTGACCAAGCCGTTCACGAAGGCCGAGATCGAGGCCATGCGCCGCGCCGCGCAGGACGAGAGCGGCATCCGGCGCGACTTCTGGGCCAAGCTGAAGCGGGTCGGGCGCCGCGTCCCCTTCGCGGAGGACCTCGTCGCGGCCTATTTCTGCACCCTCGATCCGGCCACGCCGAAGCGCGTGAAGCTTGTTCTCCTCGGCGCCATCGCCTATTTCGTGCTGCCCTTCGACGGGCTGGCCGATTTCCTGCCGCTTCTCGGCTTCACCGACGACGCTGCGGTCATTGCCGCCGCGATCGCCCAGGTCGCGGGCTCCATCACCGACGAGCACCGCGAGAAGGCTCGCGGGGTCCTGAAGGATCCGGAGGCCGTCGGCGACGCAGCCTGACCGGCATCGCCTCGCGGAAAGCCCAGGTGTCCGCGCCCGGCAGGGGACTGTCCGCCCGGTCTCCGGTCTACCCCGCCTCCGCGACCCCGCCTGCCTCGAGCGAGCGCCGCAGGCGCGCGAAGCCGAGGCGGATGCGCGATTTCACGGTGCCGAGCGGCAGGCCGGTGCGCTCGGAAATCTGGCTGTGGGAGAGCCCGTCGAAGAAGGCGAGGCGCACGAGCGAGAGCTGTTCGGGGGGCAGCCCCGCCAGCGCGGCGCGCACCGCCTCCTCACGCTGCTGCAGGTCGACCTGAGCCAAGAGGTCGCTGTCGTCGGCCGATTCGAGCACGGGATCGGCCGTGTCCAGGAAGTCGAGACGATCGCGGCGCAGGAGGTCGATGCGGCGGTTGCGCGCGATGCGGTAGAGCCAGGTCGCCAGACCGGAGCGCTGCGGATCGAACAGGGCCGCCTTGCGCCACAGCGTCACCATGGTCTCCTGCGCGATCTCCTCCGCGCTCGCGGGATCGGCGCCGAGGCGCAAGAGATAAGCGTTGAGGCGCGGCGCGAAATGATCGAACAGACGCGTGAACGCCTCGCGATCCCGCCGCTCGGCCACGGCGGCGACCCACGCCACGAACTCGGCCTGCGTGGCTCCCTGCGAGGTCAAAGGCTCCTCGATTCCGCGTGCCCGGATGCAAACTCACCGGTGTCCCCTTGGCCCCGGCTGCCGGTGTGTTGTAATCGGGTCCGGGCCGCCCCGTGAAGATCAAGGTCTCGCACAACGGTCCGCAGGGGTTGACCGGAGTTCAGGCCCCGGCATCACGGCCAGTGTGGCACGACCCTGAGCCGAACGGAACCCGATCGCGCCCGCCTCCTGGCCGGTCCCCCGCTCTGCTCGTTTGGCCGCAATTAACCATCGCCGTGGATGGTGGGAGCTTCGGCAAGCTTAAGGTACGCGTAATGATTCTCCGCATGTCCCGGCGCCTCGACGCCGCCCTCCTGCGCGCCGGCCTCGCATCGGCGGCTCTCGTGATCGCGATCGCCCCGGAGGCGCTGGCACAGCAGCCGGCCCGGACCGCTCAGGCCGCGCAGCCGGCTCAGCCCACACGCTCGACCCAGCCGGCCCAGCCTCAGCGTCCCGCGACCGCGTCTCCCGCCCGGCCCGCCGCACCCGCGGCCGGCACCCAGGCCCGTCCCGCGCAGCCCGCCGCAGCCCAGCCCCAGCAGGCAAGCCCGGCGCGGGCGGCCCCTGCCCAGGGTGCCCGCCAGACCCCGCAGGGCACGGCAGCCCGGCCTTCGGCGCCCGCGGGGGCACCGGGCGGCGCCTCGGCGGCGCTGCTCGGCAGCTTCGGGGATTGGGCCGTCTACGCGGCCCAGACGGGCCGCTCCAAGATCTGCTACGCCCTCGCGCAGCCCGCCGATCGCCTGCCCAAGAACCTGAACCGGGATCCGGCCTATCTCTTCGTCTCCTTCCGCCCGGCCGAGAACGTCCGCAACGAGATCGCCCTCGTGATGGGCTTCACGACCAAGGAGGACGCGCCCGCCGAGGCCACCATCGGGACCACGGCCTTCGCGCTCCTGCCGAAGGGCACGAGCGCGTGGCTCAGGAACCCCGCCGAGGAGGGCCAGGCGATCGCGTCCATGCGGCGGGGCCAGAGCGTTGTCGTGAAGGTCCAGTCGCTGCGCGGCAACGCCCTCACGGACCGCTACTCCCTCACCGGCTTCACGCAGGCCCTGGAGCGGGCCCAGCAGGAATGCTCCTGATCCGCCGGGCTTGAAAAATCACCGCCGATCCGCGAGGAGGGCCTCACGTTTTCGACCCATTCTTCCTATATGAGGGGTCGTTCCCGACATTTCTCGTGAGGCCCAATCCCATGGCGACGGTGCTCGACATCGCCAAGCACAATTCCCATGCGACTCCGCTCGCGGTGAGCGAGGCCGCGCGGACGGCCTCTATCGAGAAGACGGCCGAGCTCGTGGCCGCACCCGGCGCCGCTCCGGGCCAGCCCTCGCTCGTCGGCCTCACCCGAGAGGAGCTGAAGGACCGGCTGAGCGCCGTCGGAGTCGCGGACCGCGATCTCAAGATGCGGGTCGCCCAGCTCTGGCACTGGATCTATCTTCGCGGCGCCCGCTCCTTCGACGAGATGACCAATGTCGGCAAGGGCCTGAGGCAGGCGCTGGCCCAGGCCTATACCCTCGGCCGGCCCGAGGTCGTCTCCGAGCAGGTCTCGAAGGACGGCACCCGCAAGTGGCTCATCCGCATGCCCTCCACGGGCCCGTTCGACAAGGGCGCGGAGATCGAGTGCGTCTACATCCCCGAGGTCGACCGCGGGACCTTGTGCGTGTCGAGCCAGGTCGGCTGCACGCTCACCTGCTCGTTCTGCCACACCGGAACCCAGCGCCTCGTCCGCAACCTCACCTCCGCCGAGATCGTGGCCCAGCTCGTGGTCGCCCGCGACCGGATCGGCGACTGGATGGGCCAGACGCCGCCGGACGGCGCCTTCGTGCCGACCGACGGCGGCCGCTTCATCTCCAACATCGTCTTCATGGGGATGGGCGAGCCGCTCTACAATCCCGACAACGTGATCGCGGCCATCGGCGTGCTCTCCGACAACGAGGGCCTGGGCCTCTCGCGCCGGCGCATCACGGTCTCGACCTCGGGCGTGGTCCCCCAGATGGAACGCCTGGGCGCGGAGGCCAACACCATGCTGGCGATCTCGCTCCATGCGGTTCGGGACGAGTTGCGCGACGTGCTGGTGCCGCTGAACCGTAAATATCCCATACGGGATCTCCTCGACGCCTGCCGCGCCTATCCCGGGCTCTCCAACGCCCGCCGCATCACCTTCGAATACGTGATGCTGAAAGGCGTGAACGATTCGGACGCGGACGCGCGCGAGCTGGTGCGGCTCCTCAAGGGCATCCCGGCCAAGATCAACCTGATCCCGTTCAATCCCTGGCCGGGCTCCAAATACGAATGCTCGGACTGGGAACGCATCGAGCGCTTCTCCGAGATCGTGTTCCGGGCCGGCTATGCCAGTCCCGTGCGCACGCCGCGCGGGCGCGACATCCTCGCGGCCTGCGGTCAGCTCAAATCCGAGACCGAGAAGCTGCGCGCCCGCGCTCGCCTGATGCTGGAGAGCGGCATCGGGGCGGAGGGGATGTATGCCCTGGGCGACGCCGAGGGGTGACCCGCCGGCGCTGCCACGGGTGGCCCGCTCCGACGCGGTCCGGCTGAGGAGCAATCGTCCATGAGGTGGATCGGCCGTCTGCTGCTGATCGGTTTCGCCCTGCCGGTCGCGGCCGGCACGCTGACGCTGTTCCTCGTCACCCTGTTCGATCCAATCCTGGCCGCTTTCGCCGGTGCCGTAATCCAGGCCGGCCTCGCGGCTCTCCTCGACAGCCTGGCAGCCGCCGGGGATCCGGGCTTCGCAATCGAGAGCACCGCCGTCGGTCTCGGCCGGCTCGCCTTCACGGTCCTCGTCGTCCCGCCCGTCTTCGTGGCGCTCGTCAGCGAGGTGATCGGCGCTCGCCGCTTCCTCTGGCATGCGGGCGCGACGGGCCTCCTCACGAGCGCTCTGCCCTGGCTCGCCCGTTCCGGTGTCGCACGAACGCCGGAGGAGGCGCACATCGCCCTGCTGCTCGCGCTCACCGGTGCCGTCGCGGGCGCTGTCTACTGGCTCATCGCGGGGAATGGCGCGGGACCGGCACCGCGGGCGGACGACCGGCTCGGCCCCGATGGGCCGCTGCCGTCGCGGCCCTGACGAACCTCCCGATGGGCCGCCCCTTCCCCGCGTCGGCGGGCCAGCCGCCGCTCAGGGTCTCGGGATCGTGCTCCCGGGCGTCAGCGGGACGTCGTGGCCAGGATTTTGACCGCGAAGGCGCCGAACAGGCCCGCGAAGGAATAGTCGATCGCCCGCATCACGCGAGGCCGGCTCTTCAGGAGGGCGATGACGCGCTCGGCACCCAGGATCAGGAGGGCGGCGAGCGGCGCCGTGAAGGCCACGAAGTAGAGGCCGAGGAACACCAGCTTGTCGGCCGCATGAGGATCGCCGGCCTGCACGAATTGCGGCAGGAAGGTCACGAAGAAGAGGACGATCTTCGGGTTCGTGAGATTGATGCCGAGACCGACCAGGAAGGTGCGCCCGAACGGGACTTCGGCTCGGCCCGTTTCCTTGAGGTTGAGAGCCGAGCCGTGCCGCACGGCATCGACCGCGAGCCACAGCAGATAGAGCGCGCCCACGACCTTCAGGATCGTGAAAGCGGCTGCCGAGGCGGCAAGGAGCGCGGAGAGGCCGAGCGCCGCCAGCAGCGTGTGGACGCAGCACCCCGCCATGGCGCCGAGCATGGACGCCATCCCGGCGCGGCGCCCTCCCGCCACGGTCTTGGCGAGGAACAGGCTCATATCCGGTCCCGGCGTGATGAACAGGACGAAGCAGGCGAGCGAATAGGTGAGGAGCACGCTGGTCTGCGGCAGAAAGGCCATGGCTCGGCTCCGGATCGAGAGAGCCGCAGATAACCCGAAACGATCCCCGGGCACCACCCGAAAACCGGCGGAGCCCACACGCCGGATCATCCCGTGCAGCCCGCGAAAGCGCCGGATGTCCGTTAGAGGCCGGTGCTCTTGAAGGCGCCCAGGATCACGCCGGGCTTGTTCTTCACCGCGCTCTGGAGCAGGACGACATACCCGTCGCCGTCGGCTTGGGCGGTCCCGAGGGGAACCTCGAAACGCGCCGTGCCGCCGCGCCAGTCGCCGACGCGGACGATGGCCCGCACCACGTTGGCATAGGTGACCTTGCGGCCCTTGTTCTCGCCCCGGCTGATCTCGACGGTCTGCGTTTTCCGGACCGGCAGCACCCAGACCGGGGTTGCCTGGTGCTCGGCGGCGCCATTGACCTCTACGGTCACGATCCCGTCCCGCTCCGAGGCCGCGATCGTGACCGGCAGCGCCGTAGTCTGGCCGGGCTCGCCGGCGATCACCCGGTCGATCTCGACCCGGTCCGAGCCGGTCGTGGACGTGGTTCCGTTCACGATGATCTGCGGCGTGTAGACCTGCCGGTCGCCGCGCAGATGCGCATAGGCCCGCTGGCGCGCCGTGAAGCCCGGTTGGGCCAGGGTGTCCTTCCAGCCGAGATAGTCCCAGTAATCCACGGGCAGGGTCAGAGCGATCACGTCGGGTCGGCTCGCGAGTTCGACGAGCATGGCGTCTGCCGGCGGGCAGGAGGAGCAGCCCTGGCTCGTGAAGAGCTCCACCACGGCCCGAGCGGGATCGGCCGCGGCCGCCGCCGTGAGCCCGAGGAGCCCGACCGGGGCCAGGAGCGCCAGGAGCGCGCTCCTGGCCCCGGTCGGACGCAGAGGCCGGCACGGGCCTCCAGCGGGCGCCGGCCGCGCGGCCGGACAGCGGGTGAATTGCGAGATCATGTCCGATGAATCCATCAAACCCGCCCTCGAGGGAACTCACGTTGCCTTGAGCGTCAGGGCCCTGTGGTGGGGAAAGGACAACCGGATCAGGCCAGCCCCACCGGTCCACGGATAACGGTCGGACTGCCATTCGGTTCTGTGCCGGGCCGGTCCCACCGGGACCCGAGGCCTATCCTCCTCTCGCCCGCCAGTGCGGTGCGCCGGTCATGCCGAGGGAGGCCGGACCCGCCAGCGCCGGTGCATCCAAAGCCACTGCTCCGGGTGCTCGCGAACCCAGCCCTCCACCACGGCCGTCATGGCCGCCATGGCGCCTGTCACATCGATCTCGCCGCTGGCGTCCCGGGGCAGGTCGAGGGCCGGGGTCAGCTCCAGCCGGAAGCGGTAGCCGGGCAGGCGGACCACCCGGACGCCGTGGACCGGGCACTCGTAACGGCGTGCGAACTTGGCCAAGGTCGGGTTCGTGAGCGCCGGCCGGCCCATGAAGGGCACCACGACCCCGCGGGTGAAGTGCTGGTCGATCAGCATGCCGAGATGCCCGCCCCGCTCCAGGACGCCCAGCATCGCGAAGGCGGCGCCGGATCGCGCGGCTTCCAGTCCCCCCATGGTCCGGCTCCGGACCTCCTGCACGACGCTTGCGACGGCGGCATCGTTGGGCGCACGGAAGACCGCCGTGGCCTCCAGGCCGAACCGGGCCGCGCAGATCGCCGGCAGTTCCCAATTGCCGAGATGGGCCGAGAAGATCAGGCCCGGCTTGCCGTCGTCGCGCAGGGCCAGGAAGCTGTCGATCCCCTCGACCTCGATGCGCCCCGGCGCCGTCCGCTCGGGGTCGAAATCGAAGAGCAAATCCAGATGGGCGTATTCGGCGCCGGTGCGGCCGAGATTCTCCCAGGCCCCGAGCGCGATCTCGCGCAGCTCCGCCTCGCTCCGCTCAGGGTAGGCGGCACGCAGATTCGCCATCGCGGTGCGGTGCGCCGGCAGGAGCGGGCCGACCCGTCGGGCCAAGGCGCCGCCGAGGTCGCTCGCACGCTCCGGGCCCAGGCCTCGGCTGACCGCGAACACGCTCCGCACGAGTCCGACCATGCCGGTCTCGGCGATGCGCGCAGCGAAGCGCCACGGAACGGGGGAGCGTTTTTTCAAGCGAATGCCTTCTTTGGGGGATGCGACGATCCCGCCTCATCCCAGGCCAAGGGGCGTGGCGTCAAGGGTGGGGTGCCCGCCGTGCCTTCAGACCGCGACGGGCGTCAGGCGCGCGCCTCCAGCAGGCGCACCAGGGCCGGGTCCGTGAAATCGTGCACGACCAGGTCGGCACCGAGCTGCGTCAGGATCTCGGGCGCCTGGCCGGTGAGGATTCCGACCGTGAACAGGTCCGCGGCCTTGGCGGCCCTCAGGCCCGCGGGCGAATCCTCGAAGGCGATCGCTTCGTCCGCGTCGAGCCCGAGACACTCGAGCGCCGTCCGATAGGGGAGCGGATCGGGCTTGCCCCGTGCGACGTCCTCGGCCGCCACCGTCGCCGTGAAGCGCTCCGCGATCCCGAGCACCGCGAGGGTATGCTCCACATTGGCGCGCGGGCCGTTGGTCACGAGGGCGACAGCGAGCCCCCGCCCCTCGGCCCAGTCCAGGAGGTCCAGGAGCCCGGCCAGCGGGGTGAGATCGCGGCTCATCCGGCGGAAATGCGCCTCCTTCTCCTCCGAGAGGCGTCGGCGCTCCTCGTCGGTCCGATCCGGCAGCAAATCCGCGAAGATCAGGTCGTTGGTCCGGCCCGAGATCCGGGTGCGGTAGACCTCGTCGTCGACCGCAATCCCGAAGGGCGCCAGAAACTCCCGGAAGGCACGCACATGCACCGGGTCCGTATCCGCGAGCGTGCCGTCCATGTCGAAGATCAGGGCCCTGAGGCGAGCCGCTTGGCCGGGAGCCGCCATCAGCCCACGGCCTCGAGCGGCCGGGCTGCCTTCTCGGAAAATTGTTTCTGCGTCGCGAGAATGTCGTCGAGGGTCGGCAGGCTCGCCTCGTTGCCGAGATGCTGGATCGAATGGGCCGAGGCCGCCCGGGCAAAGGTGAAGTGCTCGCGCCAGGGCAGGTCCGGCCGGGCCATGGCGGAATACATATAGGCCCCGTGGAAGATGTCGCCCGCCCCGTTCGTGTCGACGATCAGCCCGGAGGGCACGTCGAGCGAGGGCAGGACGCCCTCGTGGCCGCTCTCGTCGTACCAGACCATGCCGCGTTCCCCCAAGGTCACGCCGCCGATGCGGCAGCCGCGGGATTTCAGGTAGGTCAGCATCTCGCCGGGCGTCAGCTCCATCTGCTCGCACAGGCGCTCGGCCACGATGGCGACGTCGATGAAGGCGAGCAGATCGTGCGTGTTGGAGCGCAAGCCCCCGCCGTCGAGCGAGGTCAGGATCCCGGCCTCGCGGAAGGTCTTGGCGTAGTGGATCGCCGCGTCGGGCTGGTGGCCGTCGAGATGCAGGCCGCGGCAGCCCCCGATGTTCAGGGGCGGGACCGGGTGGAGGTAGTGGTCGTCGCGGCAGCGCACGATCGCGCGTTTGCCGCCATGCGGCATGATGAAGGAGAGCGAGGATTCGTGCACCTTCCGGTGGTGGACCGAGATGCCGTATTTCGCCGCCATGTCGACGAACATGCGCCCGAGCCAGTCGTCGGCCACCGAGGTGAGGAGATCCGGCACCACGCCGAGCTTGGCGCAGGCGAAGGCCGCCGTGACCGCGTTTCCGCCAAACGAGATCGAGTAGTCCCGCGCCACCGACTTCTCGTCGCCGGTCGGCAGCTCGTCGGTCAGGAAGGTCACGTCGATGTAGCTTTGGCCGATGAAGAGGGCTTCCATCGCGGGGTCTCCTGTTGCGGTCCGAGCGGAGTTCTCCCCGACATCGCCGTCCCGCTCAAGGGCGATGAGGACGCAGTCGAGCCATGCGGGGCTCAGCCCGAACCGGGTTGGCGGTCCGGAGGGGCCTCTCGGGTGCTGCCGCTAGAACGGCTCGGCCGGCGGAAGCTCCGCGAGCCGCGCCTCGATCTCGGCGCGTGCCGCAAGGCTCGGCTGGGCACCGGCACGGGTGCAGGCAAGCCCGCCTGCGACGCCGGCGCGCCGCAGCGCGGCCGCCATGTCGGCGCCCTCGTGCAGGGCCGCCGCGAGCGCGCCCACGAAACCGTCTCCGGCCGCGGTGGTGTCGACCACCCGGATCGCGGGCAGCACCCCGATCCGAAGCCCGGTGCCGTCCGGCCGGGTCAGGCACGCGCCCTCTGCTCCGAAGGTCGCGAGCACGTCGGTGCGGAAATCCCGGGCGAGTGCTGCGGCCGCATCCGGGCCGGAGCCCGCCAGGGCTGCGAGTTCGCTTTCGTTGACCACGAGGAGGTGGAGGAGGCCCGCCCAGTCCCCGGCGGAGAGCGGACGCGCCGGGGCGGCATTCAGGATCACGCGGACGCCGCGCGCCTGGGCCCGGCGGGCCAGCGCGAGATTCTGCTCCGGCGGCACCTCGTTCTGCAGCAGCAGAACCGTGTCCGGCGTGAGCCAGTCATCCGGCACCCTCCCGTGCGCGGTGTCGAGATTGGCGCCGCTCGCCACGGTGATGACGTTGCGCCCGCCGGCGTCCACGACGATGCTGGCGCAGCCTGTCGGCCTGCGCGAGCGGATCACCGATGTGACGTCGACGCCGGCCTCGCGCGCCGTGCCCAGGACGAAGTCCGCGAAACCGTCCTCGCCGACGCAGCCCGCCATCACGACCGTGCCGGGGCGCCCGAGCGCGCGCGCCGCAGCGACCGCCTGATTGGCGCCCTTGCCGCCGGCCACTGTCGCATAGGCGTCGGTCAGAACCGTCTCGCCCTCCTGAGGCAGAGCCGCGACGGCAAAGACAAGGTCGACGTTGAGGGAGCCGAAGACGAGGATCATGAGCATTCCGAAGACGAGGCTGGATCAAGAAAGCCGGGACGAGGACGGGAGCGGTCCGCGGTCGCGGCTTCTATCAAGGCGCAGCCACCCCGGAGACGCAACCCGCTCGCGGATCCCGACGCCAGGGGCAGGGCCGCCAAGGATCATTTGAGGCCCATCGGACGTTGAGGGAAGCAAGCCACGGCCAAGATCCGGCGGCCGCGCCCGAGGTCAGTCCCGCATGCCGAATTCCGTCCCGTCTCCGCCGCCGCAAGCCGAAGTGCCTCCGGCCGGAACGCCCGGCATCTCGGGGCTCATGACGCTGATGGTCAGCGCCGTCGTCCTCGGCGCCCTCTATGTCGGCCGGGACGTGTTCGTCCCGATCGTGCTTGCGGTGCTGCTCGGCTTCGTGATCGCGCCGCTCGTCGACCTGCTCCGGCGCTGGCATGTCGGGCGCGTGCCCTCCGTGATCGCCGCCGTGCTGGTGGCCCTCGGCATCATCCTGTCGCTCGGCACCGTCATCGGCTTCCAGGTCGCGGAGCTCGCCACCGATCTTCCCCGCTACGAGCAGACCATTCGCGGCAAGGTCGCCTCGCTCAAGGAGGGAACGATCGGCCGCCTCCCGGAGATGATGCGCCACTTCAGCCGGCAGGTCGAGGAAGCCACCAAGGAGACGCCGCCGACCTCGACGCCGGCCACCAGCAACACCACGCCGGATCCCAAGCCGCTTCCCGTCGAGGTCCACGAGCCCGACCCGACGCCGCTCCAGATCACCCGGGACTTCCTGCTCCCGGTGATCGCGCCGCTTGCCACGGTCGGGATCGTCTTCGTGGTGCTGATCTTCATCCTGATGCAGCGGGAGGATCTGCGCGACCGCATGATCCGCCTGTTCGGATCGAGCGACCTGCACCGCACCACGGTCGCGATGGACGACGCGGCGCGGCGGCTCTCGCGCTACTTCCTGATCCAGCTCGGTCTCAACGCCTCCTTCGGCGCGATGATCAGCATCGGCCTGTGGGTGATCGGGGTGCCGAGCCCGCTCCTGTGGGGGATCTTCGCCGCGCTCATGCGCTTCGTGCCCTATATCGGCGCGATCCTCGCCGGCACGATGCCGGTTCTGCTGGCGGCCGCGGTCGATCCGGGCTGGTCGATGGCGTTGCTGACGCTCGCGCTCTTCGTGATCACCGAACCCCTGATGGGGCACATGATCGAGCCCCTGGTCTATGGCCAGAGCACGGGCCTGTCGCCCTTCGCGGTGGTAATGTCGGCGATCTTCTGGACCTGGCTCTGGGGCCCGATCGGGCTCCTGATCGCGACGCCCCTGACCTTGTGCCTCGTGGTGCTCGGCCGCCACGTGGAGCGGCTCGAATTCCTCGACGTGCTCCTCGGAGACCGACCGGCGCTGACACCGGCCGAGAACCTCTACCAGCGCATGCTTGCCGGCGACCCCGACGAGGCCCTCGATTATGCCGAGCAGCTCCTGAAAGAGCGCTCGCTCACGTCCTATTACGACGACGTGGTGCTCGCCGGACTGCAGCTCGCGGCCAACGATGCAGGCCGCGGCGTGCTCGGCGGTGCGCAGCTCGAGCGGGTCAAGACCTCGATCCAGGCCCTCGTCCAGGACCTCGGCACCCACGACGACGTGGAGCCGCAGGGGACGAAGACCACGGAGGATCCCGTGGGTCCGCGCGAGACCGAGAAGGAGACGCCCAAGAAGGCTCCGATCGACCTGGTGGCACCGCCGCCCGAGGCGCTGCCGGCCTCCTGGCGCGCGGAGGGCGCGGTTCTCTGCATCGCGGGCCGCGGCTCCCTCGACGAGGCGGCCGCCGTGATGCTGGCGCAGCTCCTGCGCAAGCACGGGCTCGGCGCCCGGGTCGCGCCGCACGAAGCGGTTTCCCGTTCCGCGATCATGGGCTTCGACGTCACCGGGGTCGAAATGGTCTGCATCTCGTATCTCGAGATCAGCGGCAGCCCGGCGCATCTGCGCTACCTCCTGCGGCGCCTGCGCCAGCGGCTTCCGAACGGCACGCCGATCCTGGTCGGGCTGTGGCCCTCGGAGGATGCGATCCTCTCCGACGAGGGCATGCGCAGGTCGTTGGGAGCCGATTACACCGTGTCGTCCCTGCGCAGCGCCGTGATCAGCTGCCTCGAAGCCGCCGCGAAGGAGAACGAGGCCGCGACTGCGCCGGCGGACGCACCGGCACCGGCTGCTCCGGCCGAACGCGCCCCGCTGCCGGCCTAGACAGGGCATGAGCTTGCTTCGGCCGATCCGGCCAGGCCGCGACCGTCCCGCGCGGATGAAGCGGCGCACCCTGCTCCTCCCTCACGCCGGACCCGAAAGAGATGAGGGCATCGGCGTACCACCCGCGCATCCGACGTGATCCTGCACTTGCAAGCCGACCCGGGCCGGTCCCCGCTCTTGCCGGGCGCGGGCGCCCTGCTCATCATCCGGTTCCACTGTTGCGAACAACCCGTCCATCCCAGGTGCTGCCGTGCTGAAAGGTCTCGACCCCATCCTCTCTCCCGATCTCCTGCAGGTTCTGCGCGCCATGGGTCACGGCGACGAGATTGCCGTAGTGGATGCCAACTTCCCGGCCGATACGATGGCGCAACGCCTCGTGCGCCTCGACGGCCTTCCCGTCACCGCGGTCACCGACGCGATCCTCTCCGTGATGCCCCTCGACGATTTCGTGCCGGAGGCGGCCTGGCGCATGGAGGTGGTGGGCGACCCGTCCGCCGAGCAGCCGATCTTCGCCGAGTTCCGCGAGATTCTGGCGCGGCGCGAGGGACCACGCTTCACGCTTGCCGCACTCGAGCGCTTTGCCTTCTACGACCGCGTCAAGGATGCCTATGCCGTCGTGGCCACCGGCGAGCGGCGGCTCTACGGCAACATCATCCTGAAGAAGGGCGTGGTGAGGGCGGGCTGACCGGATAGGGTCCCGGGGCAAGCACCCCCGTTTCGGGAGGGCCGATCCAAACGGACTGCAATGCAGATGCCTGACTTCCAACCGGGCGACCTATCTGGAGGCTCCTCACCGCTCGGATGGGTCTGAGGAGGACAGATCGCCCCGGCACAAGGGGCCGGGGCGTTGCCCGGCTCATGCGATCTCGAGATCCGCAGCGGCGGCGGCACGCAGCTCGTTGATGAGGCTCGGCGAAAGGGACGAGATGTTGCCGCGCAGGGAAGCCTTCGCGACCTTCACGCGTCCGTCCATGATGAACGTGACCGAGAAGTCCGTGATCTGCCGGTCGGGGTCGTAGTGACGTTTCAGCTCGCTGACCTGTAGCATCGAACCATCTCCTCTGGACAACCACTGAAGGGACAACGTTCCATCAGCCCGGCGGGTCCGGCCGCCTCGCAACCGGGCGGCCGGACCCGGGCGGTCACGGGAAAGGACATCGTCGGAGGACGCTCGTCCTGGCCGGCCAAGTTCTGCGGAAGACCTCGGCTTTCCCGGTCAGCACCCCTGCTGACGTCGCGCCTGTGCCACCCAGGGCGGGGCCGTGATCCCGACGGGATGAACCAGGCAAAGCTTCTGCCGGCGCGCCCGCCGGTGCAGAGGATGAGTTAACCTGAATCCGTGAAAGACCCGTCCGCAAGCATGGCGGATCCTCCTGCGCGGCCGGGAGAGCTGGTATCCCTGGGCCTTCAGCCGAGGGCAGCGATGTCCTGGGCCACAGGATGGAGGTCGGGTCTTGCCCATCATGGCTCACCGGGGAAGCCGCTGGACGGTCGTTGCCGGCCTGCTGCTCGGAGGTTTCGTGGCCGAGGCGCAGGCGGCCGGAACGGGGCGGGACTACATCGACGTCCGCAATGATTCGGACAGCCGGCGCATCGAGGTCTACGAGGTGCCGTCGGCCCGTTCCAGGTCGAGCCGCAGCGTCCGCACGTCCTCCGTGCGTCCCTGGTGGGACATCTACGACGACCCGGTGGCGCTCCGGCGCGACCTGCGCGCGGCCTGGTTCCTCGGGCTGCCGGTCACGGGCCCGTCCGGCTATGGCGCATACGGCCGCCTCGGGCCCGGCCGGACCCGGGGTGCCTACGCCTCGCAGAACGCCCGGACGATCCGCCAGTATCCCCGCCCCTACGAGACGCAGCGGTCCTGGACGCTCCGGAGCTATTAGAGCGTTTTCGAGTGAGGTGGATCCGGCTCACGTGATGAAAACGCACCAGCAAACAAGAGGAGAGCTGATTCGACGCAAGTCGAAACGGCTCTGAGCCCGGCCCGGTCTCCGGGGCTCCGGCCGGGTGCAGGATCGTCATTCACGAAGGCGGCCGATCGTGCCGCCGCAACGCGGATGAGGTCTCACAGGTCCAGGGCAGGTCGGCTCCGGATCCGAATTCCGAGGATCCCGGGTCGAAGCCGATGCGGGCGGGGTTGAGTTAAAGCGAGCCGAGATGAACGACGATATCGACTTTTCCCGTTTCCTGATTGTCGGCCTGGTCCTTCTGCTGATGGCCTTCGGAGGCTGGGGTGCCTTCGCCTATGCGCTTGGCTCGGCGCAGCTCCGCGACCGGGCCCTGCAGCGCGAGATCGCCCTCGTGGCGGCGGAGCGCAAGACGCTCGCCGAGGAGCTCGACCGCGTCCGCGAGGACGCCGACCGCAAGCGGCAGGCCCTCGAACAGGCCCATCGCAACCTGGCGATTGCCCAGCAGCAGGCGGCGCCACCGTCCGATCAGGCAAAAGGACGGGAGCCGGTCTCGTCCGGTCTGGCATCCTCCCGCGCGGCAGCGGCGCTTCCGCAGCAGATCCGACCGGGATCGGGCACCGTCTCGCGCTAGAGCCGTTTCGACTTGCGTCGAATCAGCTCTCCTCTTGGTGTTGACGCGTTTTCATCACGTGAGCCGGATCCACCTCACTCGAAAACGCTCTAATCGGCGCCTCCGAGCAACAGGACGGGCCCTCCGGCAGGGATCCGTTCTTTCGCCGGCCCGCCTCCCGGCACCGGGCCCCGGCGAGGCGTGGCCGCGACTTCCGTTAACCATACGGCCGGTTTGTCGGGCTGCGGCTGCGCCTCCGGGGCAAAACTTCGTTTGCGGTTAACCATCGGTTAGCGACCCTGGCCTAGACTGCCCGTCTCAACGGCGCGAGGGAGAGGGCGTGCAAGGAGGTCAGGATCGCTCGCGGCTGTACCGCCTGACCCTGCGCGAGGCCGGCCGAGCCGCGCGCGGCGCTGCGATCCGCCGGCTCTCCGGATGGCGCCTCGGCACCCCGATACCCCGCCGCCTCGTCTTCGCCCCGCAGGATCTGCGCACCGCCGATCCGACCGTCGCGGGCGACATCTATGCGGGGTACTTCGTCTTCGTCGGCCGCTCGGTGGCGGCCGGCGGCCGCTCCCCCTTCGAGATCGTGCCGCCGACCCGCGCCTGGGGCGAGGCGCTCTACGGCTTCGGTTGGCTCCGGCACCTGCGTGCCGCGGGCACGGCGCTCGCCCAGGCCAATGCCCGCTCGCTCGTCGACGACTTCATCACCCGGGGGCCGCACGACCGGCGCCTCGGGCGCGAGGCCCCGGTGCTCGCGCGGCGCCTCGTCTCCTTCGTGACCCAGTCGCCCCTGATCCTGGAGGGGGCCGACCACGAGTTCTACCACCGCTTCCTGCGTGCGATCGGCCGCGGGGTGCGCGACCTCGAGGCCGATCTGCGGACCGGCCTGCCGCCCTACCAGCGCCTCCAGGCCGCAATCGCGCTCTGCTATGTCGGCCTGTGCAGCGAGGGGCTGGAGGGGAATCTCCGCCGCGCCACCCGTCTCTTGGAACGCGAGCTCGACCGGCAGATCCTGCCCGACGGCGGCCATGCGAGCCGCAACCCCCGCGTCCTCATCGATCTCCTGTTCGACCTTCTGCCCCTGCGTCAGATCTTTGCCAGCCGCGGCGTCGAGGTCCCGGCGGCGCTTCTTCATGCCATCGATCGCATGCTGCCGATGGTGCGCCTGTTCCGCCACGGCGACGGCACCCTGTCGCATGTCAACGGCATGGGCGTCACCGCAGCCGATCACCTCGCGACGCTCCTGATCTACGACGACCTGCGCAGCCAGCCGATCCACCACGCCCCGCATTCCGGCTACGAGCGCCTGGAGGCGGGCGATGCCCTCGTGGTGGCGGATGTCGGGGCGCTGCCCCCGCTCGGCCTCTCCGCCGAGATGGGCGCGGGCTGTCTCGCCTTCGAGTTCTCCAGCGGCGCCCAGCGGATCGTGGTCAATTGCGGCCTGCCTCGCAATCCGAGCGACGAAGTCATCCAAGCCGCGCGCCAGACCGCCGCCTATTCGACCGCGACCGTCGGCCGGCTCTCCTCCACGCGTTTCCTGGCGCGGGACGGGTCCTGGCTCCGGTGCCGCGTCGCCGCCTGGCTCATCCGCCGGCTCGGTCCCATCGCGCTCTCCGGCCCCGAGACGGTCCCGGCCGAGCGCAGCGAGCGTGACCGGGTCCAGAGCCTCGTTGCAAGGCATGACGGCTACAGGCACCCGTTCGGCGTCGTGCACGAGCGCCAGTGGCGCCTCTCCCAGCAGGGGGAGCGCCTGGAGGGCGAGGACATCTTCCATTGCGAGCGGCCCCCGGGGCAGGAGGAGGCCGTCATCCGCTTCCATCTCGCGCCCGGCATCAAGGCCAGCCTCGCCCAGGCCGGAGGCGTCGTCATGCTCATGCTGCCGAACGGGGAGACCTGGCAGTTCGAGGTCGACCCGGCTGCGGCGCGGATCGAGGAGAGCCTGTTCTTCGCCGCCCCGGACGGCGCCCGCCGCACGGAGCAGATCGTGGTCGCCGTCAATCTCGCCGCGGCCCGCCACGTCCGCTGGCGCTTCAGCCGTCTCGTCCGCGCAACCGGGTCCGCGCGCTGACGGGAGGCGGAGCGGGCCGCCTCCTGCGAACCGCCGGGCGGGAATCGAGCGCATCCAAGCTTGGCGGAAATGCCGGCCGGACTTCCGTTTTGCGGGCTTTTCCGGCGGTTTCGCCTCATCGGCTTTCGTGGTATCGCGCCGCCCTCTGCCGAAAGCCAAGGATCTGCGGACCCATGCCGAGCGAACTCAGGCGCGTCACCCGCGCGCTCATCTCCGTATCCGACAAGACGGGTCTCGTCGATTTCGCTCGTGCGTTGAGCGGGCGCGGCATCGAGCTCGTCTCCACCGGCGGCACCCACCGGACCCTGAGCGAGGCCGGGGTCCCGGTCCGCGACGTGAGCGACCTCACGGGCTTTCCCGAGATGATGGACGGGCGCCTCAAGACGCTCCATCCCAAGGTCCATGGCGGCCTCCTCGGCATCCGTTCGAACCCGGAGCATCAGGCCGCCATGCTGGCGCACGGCATCGGCGCCATCGACCTCCTGGTCGTGAACCTCTACCCCTTCGAGGCGACGGTCGCGGCCGGAAAGCCCTACGCCGATTGCATCGAGAACATCGACATCGGCGGTCCCGCCATGATCCGGGCGGCGGCGAAGAACCACGGCGACGTCGCGGTGGTGGTGGAGGCCGGGGACTATGCGGCGATCCTCGCCGATCTCGACCAATATGACGGCGCGACCACGATGACGCTCCGCCGGCGCCTGGCCCAGAAGGCCTTCGCCCGCACGGCCGCCTACGACGCCGCGATCTCAACATGGTTCGCAGCCGAACTCGGCGAGGCGATGCCGGACTTCCGGGCGCTCGGCGGCCGGCTCGCCGAAGTCATGCGCTATGGCGAGAACCCGCACCAGGCCGCGGGCTTCTACCGCACCGCCGAGAACCGCCCCGGGGTCGCGACCGCGCGGCAGGTGCAGGGCAAGCAGCTCTCCTACAACAACATCAACGACACCGACGCCGCCTTCGAATGCGTGGCGGAGTTCGACCCCGCCCGCTCGGCCGCGGTCGCGATCATCAAGCATGCCAACCCCTGCGGCGTCGCCGAGGGCGCGAGCCTGATCGAGGCCTACGAGAAGGCCCTGCGCTGCGACCCGGTCTCGGCCTTCGGAGGCATCGTGGCGCTCAACCGCCCGCTCGACGCGGAAGCGGCGCGCAGGATCGTCGAGATCTTCACCGAGGTCATCATCGCCCCCGAGGCCTCGGAGGAGGCGGTCGCCATCGTGGGCGCCAAGAAGAACCTGCGCCTGCTCCTCACCGGCGGTCTGCCCGATCCGCAGGCGCCGGGGCTCACGATCCGCACCGTGTCGGGCGGCTTCCTGGCGCAGGCCCGCGACAACGCGGTCGTGGACGCCATGGACCTCAAGGTCGTCACGAAGCGGGCACCCACCAACGAGGAGCTCGCGGACCTGCGCTTCGCCTTCCGGGTCGCCAAGCACGTGAAATCGAACGCCATCGTCTACGCCAAGGGCGGCGCCACCGTCGGGATCGGGGCCGGGCAGATGTCCCGGGTCGATTCCTCCCGCATCGCGGCCTGGAAGGCCGCGGAAGCCGCCAAGGCCGCCGGGTTGCCCGAGAGCCTCGCGAAGGGCTCGGTCGTGGCCTCCGACGCCTTCTTCCCCTTCGCGGACGGTCTCCTCGCCGCAGCCGAAGCCGGCGCCACGGCGGTGATCCAGCCCGGCGGCTCGATGCGCGACGAGGAGGTCATCAAGGCCGCCGACGAGGCGGGCCTCGCCATGGTGTTCACGGGCCATCGGCATTTCCGGCACTGACGCGCGGCCTGCAAAGGGGGAGAGCACCGCAATCGGGAGGGTGAAGGACGAGGTCCTGATCCCTACATGTCAGTGCTCACCCCGGAGGACTCCATGATCATCACGACCACGCCCAATGTCGAAGGCCGCCGCATCGTCGCCTATCACGGTGTCGTCTCGGGGGAGGCGATCCTCGGCGCCAACTTCGTGCGCGATTTCTTCGCTTCGATCCGCGACGTGGTCGGCGGGCGCTCGGGATCCTACGAGAAGGTGATGCGCTCGGCGCGCGACACGGCGCTCGAGGAGATGGCCGACGAGGCCCGGCGTCTCGGCGCGAACGCGGTGGTGGGGGTCGATCTCGATTACGGCGCCCTGGGCAAGGACGAGGGCATGATGATGGTGAGCGCGAGCGGCACGGCCGTGACGCTGGGCTGATCGGAAGTCCGTCCTGCTCAACGCCGGGGAGCCGCCTTGGCTCCCCACGCGGCCGCGCACCCGGCTGCTCTCAAACCCGCCTGACTCCGGCGAGCAGGAGCGCGCCCACGCTCAGGAACCCGATCAGCACCGCGGGCGCGGCGGCCTGGGTGCCTGCCAGCTCCGTCGCCACCGCGACGGCAAGGGGCGCGAGGAATGAGGTGACCCGGCCCGAGAGCGCAAGGAGCCCGAAATAACGCCCCGCCTCCCCCGGCGGTACGAGGCGGGCGAGGAGGCTTCGCGAAGAGGCCTGCATGGGACCGGCGACAGCCCCGATGATCAGGCCCAAGGCCACGAAGAGCTTCTCGGGCGGGCTGCCGTAGAGCCCGTCGCCGGCCGCCGCGGGCGCCGTCGCAATCGTGAAGAGGATGTGCTCGCGCCCGAGCGACAGCACGCCGACGCAGACCAGGATTAGCAGCAGGATCGCGCCCATGATGACGGGCTTTGCGCCGACGCGGTCGTCGAGGCGCCCGCCGGCCAGCGCACCCGCGGTGCCCGTCACCGTCAGCAGGATCCCGAACACGCCGAGCTCCGTCGGCCCCCACCCGAACACGCCCGCTCCGTAGATACCCCCGAAGGCGAACAGGGCCACGAGGGCGTCCTGATAGACCATGTTGGCGACCAGGAACCGCAGCACGCCGGGATGGCGCCGGGCATCGTGGAGCGTGCCCCGCACCTGGGCGAGCCCTGTCCGGACCGCCTCGCGCAGGCGCATCCCCGTGCGGGGCACGTCCGGGGTGAACAGGAAGAGCGGGATCACGAAGATCAGGAACCAGAGGGCCGAAAAGGGCCCGGTCGCGCGGTCGCCCTCGCGGGCGGCAGGGTCGAGCCCGAAGAGAGGCTGCAGGCCGAAATAGGTGCGGCCCGTGTCGGGGAGAGCGACCAGAAAGCCCAGCACGATCACGAGCGACACGAGCCCACCCGCATAGCCCATGGCCCAGCCTGTCCCCGACAGACGGCCGAGGCGCTCCGGCGGGACGAGGTAGGGCATCATCGCGTTGTTGCTCACCGCCGCGAGCTCCGCCGCGATCGTGGCGAACCCGAAAGCCGCGAGGGCGAGGGGGATCGCACCCGGGGTGCCGGGAGCGGCCCACCAGAGGGCGGACGTCGCGAGGACGAGCACCAGGCCGGCGCTCGCGATCCACGGCTTCTTCGGCCCGCCGGCATCCGCGACCGCCCCGAGCACGGGCGACAGGATCGCGAGCGCGAGCCCGGCCGCCGCGGTCGCATAGCCCCACAGGCTCTGGCCCGTCACGGGATCGGGCGCAAGCGCCCCCGCGAAATACGGCGCGAACACGAAGGTGGTGATCAGCGTGAAGAAGGGCTGGCAGGCCCAGTCGAACAGAAGCCAGCCGAGGATCGCTGGGCGGGAGGCGGTGGAGGACATCGGGATCCGTGCCGGAGCGGGGCCGTGGCCCTGCGGAAGGAGAAGCGGAGGCGGGACCATGTCCATACTGCCTCTTCCCGCCTGCGACGAGGGCCGATCCCCTCGGCCTCCGGAGAGGCAGGGGGAGTCTAAGGCCGTGCCAAATCGCCCAGGAGGCTTGCCGCCACCGTGACTTTCGAGAGGGTGAGCCCCGAGGCCATGATGCCTTCCACCGCGGCGCGGATCCGGTCGGCGTCGCCGCCGCGGCGCTCGCGCCAGGCCGTAACCGCCCGCACGCCCGTGGCGCTGCTGCCGGCGGCCTCGGCCGTGAGGGCACGGTGGGCCGAGGCGACGCTGTCGATCGCGCGGTCGAGGGCCAGGCGGTCGTAGTAATCGGTCGTGGTGATCTCCCGCGCGGCGCCGATCAGGGTGCCGAGCTGGAACAGCTCCTCGAGTGCGAAATGCGTGCGGGCGATGTCGAGCACCCGGTGGCCAGTGCGCCCGGCCACGAGCACGATGTCGGGCGCCGCGACCAGGTCCGGGAGCGCGGCGATCCGCCGGGCGAGGTCCGTGGGCACGCCCTCTGCCTCCATCGAGGCGGAGCGCGCCTGCCAGGCGGCGCGCGCGGTCTCCGAGAGCACCGCGTCGAGGCAGCTCTCGACCTCGGCGATGCCGGCCCGGTACGTGCCCACCACCGTGTCGAGGGAGCCGGGCTTGAGGTCGATGTTGCGGATGAACCAGACGATCCGGCTCATGAGCAGGTCCTGCAGGTCGCTGTAGAGGCGCAGCTGCAGGGCGCCCGGCACCACGCCGTCGAGGGCGTCGATCCCCGCGTTGAGCTCGGCGAGCCCGAAGGAATCCCGCGTCGCCGCGTAGGACGCCGCCAGCGTCGGCGCATCGGCCCCTGTCTGGTCCACGAGGCGGCTCACGACCGTGGGCCCGCCGCGATTCACGATCGCATTCGCGAGCTGCGTCGAGATGATCTCCCGGCGCAGGCGGTGCGTCGCGATGGCGTCGGGGAAGCGCTCGCGCATCTCGGCCGGGAAATAACGCTCCAGCTCGCGGGCGAGGTAGGGGTCGTCGGGCACCGGGCTGTCGAGCAGACGGTCGTGAAGCGAGAGCTTCGCGTAGGCGAGCAGCACCGCGATCTCGGGGCGCGTCAGCCCCTCGCCGCGCAGGGAGCGCTCGGAGAGCGTCGCATCATCCGGGAGGAACTCGATGGTGCGGTCGAGACGCCCCTCCGCCTCCAGGCTGTGCATCAGGGCGCGCGCGAAGCCGAGATCGCCGACACCCCGGCGCTCGGCGAGCGAGATCGCGAGGGTCTGGAGATTGTTGTTGCGCAGCACCAGCCGGGCGACCTCGTCGGTCATCTCGACGAGGAGCGCGTTGCGGGCATCCGCATCCAGGCGGCCGTCGCGCTCCGGGGTCGCGAGCCCGACCTTGATGTTGACCTCCACGTCCGAGGTGTTGACGCCGGCCGAGTTGTCGATCGCATCTGTATTGAGGCGAACGCCCGACCGCGCCGCCTCGATGCGCCCGCGCTGGGTCATGCCGAGATTGGCCCCCTCGCCGATCACCCTCGCGCGCACCTCCGTGCCGGTGATCCGGATCGCGTCGTTGGCGCGGTCTCCCACATCCTCATCCGTCTCCTCGGAGGCACGGATGTAGGTCCCGATGCCGCCGAACCAGAGAAGGCCCACGGGGGCTTTCAGGATGGCGCGCATCACCTCGGCGGGCGTGGCTTCGGCCTGATCGAGGCCCAGCAGCGCCTGGACCTCTGCCGAGAGCGGGATCGCCTTCGCCTGGCGCGAGAACACGCCGCCCCCGGCCGAGATCAGGCCGCGGTCGTAATCGGCCCAGCTCGAGCGGGGGAGATCGAACAGCCGCTCGCGCTCCTTGAACGAGGCCTCCGGATCCGGGTCCGGATCGAGGAAGATGTCGCGGTGGTCGAAGGCGGCGACGAGCTTCAGGCTGCGCGAGAGCAGCATGCCGTTGCCGAACACGTCGCCCGACATGTCGCCGACGCCCGCGACCGTGACGGGCTCGCGCTGGATGTCGACATCCATCTCGCGGAAATGCCGCTTCACGGCCTCCCACGCGCCCCGCGCCGTGATGCCCATCTTCTTGTGGTCGTAACCCTGGCTGCCGCCGGACGCGAAGGCATCGCCGAGCCAGTGGCCCTTCTCGGCCGAGAGCGCGTTGGCGGTGTCCGAGAAGGTGGCGGTGCCCTTGTCGGCCGCGACCACGAGGTAGGGATCGTCGCCGTCGTGCCGCACCGTGTCGGCCGGGGGCACCACATCCGTGCCCTCCAGGTTGTCGGTGAGCTGGAGGAGCGTGCGGACGAAGACCCGGTAGCTCTCCGTTCCCTCGGCGAGCCAGGCCTGTCGGTCGGAGGCCGGGGGAAGCTGCTTCGGGATGAAGCCGCCCTTGGCGCCGACCGGCACGATCACCGCGTTCTTGACCTGCTGGGCCTTGACGAGACCGAGCACCTCGGTGCGGAAGTCCTGCGGCCGGTCGGACCAGCGCAGGCCTCCGCGCGCCACCTTGCCGAAGCGCAGGTGCACACCCTCGACACGGGGGGAGTAGACGAAGATCTCGTAGAGCGGCCGCGGCAGCGGCATGCCCTCGACCCGCGCACATTCGAACTTGAACGCGATGGTCTGGCGCGGCAGGCCGTTGGCATCAATCTGGAAGAAATTGGTGCGAAGCCCCGCCTCCACGAGGTTCACGAAGCGGCGCAGGATGCTGTCGTCGTCGAGGCTCGTCACGCCCCTGAGCGCCTCCTCGATGCGAGCGCGGATCGCGACCTGATTCTGGTGCCGGTTCTCGCCGGCGCGCGGATCGAAGCGGGCGTAGAACAGGCGGACGAGATCGGCCGCGATGCTGCCGTGGCGGGCGAGCGTGCCCGCGAGGTAGTCCTGCGCGTAGGCAACCCGGATCTGACGCAGGTAGCGTCCAAGCGCCCGGATCATGGCGACGTCGCGCCAGCCCAGGCCCGCCTCGAGCACGAGGCGGTTGAAGGCATCCGACTCCGCCAAACCCCGGAAGAGGGCGAGAAGCGCCGCCTCGATCGGCCCCTGGATCGCAGCGGTCTCGATCGCGCCGCCGGAGGCCCGCTCCAGCGCCATGTCGTGCAGCCAGACCGCGTCGGCGTCCGCAGGGCCCGGCGCGACCCGATAGGTGCGCTCGTTCACGACCCGGAAGCCGAGATTTTCCAGCAGCGGCACCCGTTCGGAGAGCGGCAGCGCGGTGCCGCGGGAGAACACCTTCAGGTTTGCCCGCGTGTCGGGATCGCCGTCGCGGCGGTAGAGATCGACGGCGCGGGGGCGGGCGTCCGAGAGCTGCTCCAGGATCGCAATGTCGGCCAGCGCGGCCTCGGGATCGAAGGCCTCGCGGTAGGCAGCGCTGAAGGCGTTGGCGTAGCGCGCGGCGAGCCCCCGGGCGCGCGACCCGCCGATGGATTCGGCGAGCTGGTTGCGCAGCGCGTCGCCCCAGGTGCGCACGATCGCCGCGATGCCGGCTTCCAGCGTCGCGCGGGGGATCGCGGGCGTCTCGCCCTCGTCTCGGCCGATGATGAACTGCGTGCGCGCCAGCGGCCCTTCCGGATAGGCCGGATAGGCGGCCGAGACGCGGCCGCCATAGACCTCCGCGAGATAGGCGCCGACGCGCCGGCGCACCTGGCTGTCGTAGCGGTCCTTCGGGATGAAGACGAGGACGGAGACGAAGCGGTGGAACTCGTCCGGCCGCGCCAGCGCGCGGATGCGCGGGCGCTCGGACAGCGCCATGATGTCGAGGGCGAAGCGGTAGAGCGTGTCCTCGTCGATCTGGAACAGCTCGTCCCGGGGATAGTTCTCGAGCACGTTGAGGAGCGCCCGCCCGGCGTGGCTCGCCGGGTCGAAGCCGGCGCGGGCCACCACCCGGCCGACCTTGCGCCTCAGGTACGGCACCTCGCCCGTCGTGCTCGTGTAGGCGCTGGAGGTGAAGAGGCCGACGATCCGCAGCTCGCCCTCCAGGCGCCCGTCGCGGGAGAAGAGCTTCGCGCCGATGTAGTCGAGATGCGCCCGCCGGTGGACGCGGGACTTCACGTTGGCCTTGGTGATGATGAGCGCCTGCGGCCTCTGCAGGAAGAAGCGGATCTCAGGCGTCATCACCACGAGCTCGCGGCCCCGGCGCAGGAGATGCAGGGAGGGATCGCGCAGCACGCCGAGCCCGGAGCCCTGGACCGGATCGGCCTCCGTGTCGCCGTCGGGGAGGCGGTATTCCCGGATCCCGAGAAAGGTGAAGTTGTCGGCGGCAATCCAGTCGAGGAACGCGACAGCCTCCTCGACCTCGTCCTCGGGAAGGGGCGGATCGCTGCGGTAGGAGCGGACCACGTCGGCGACGCGCGCGCGCATGGCGCCCCAATCCGCCACCGCGCCCGCCACATCCGCATAGACCCGGCTCAGCGCCGCGACCACGTGCTCCCGTGCCGCGGCGTCGTCGATGCGGTCGACATGGATATGGATGAAGCTTTCCCGGGCAACGTCGTCCCGGGTCGACGCCGTGGCCTCGCCCACGAGCCGGACGAGGCGGCCGTCGGAATCGCGCTCGACGGCGAGGATCGGGTGCGCCACGAGGGCGGGCTCATAGCCCTGGTCCACGAGTTCGGCGAGGGTGGAATCGAGGAGGAACGGCATGTTGTCGTTCACGACCTCGATCACGGTGACCTCCCGGCGGCGCCCGCCGCGGTCGACTTCCCGGTCGGCGAGGCGGATATCGGGCCGCCCGCCCCGCCGCGGAGCCCTCAGATGCGCAAAGGCGCCGGCCGCGAGATCGGCGAGGCCCTGGGCCGAGTAGGCGGCAAGGTCCTCGGGCGGCACCCGGCCGAAGAGATCGTGGACGAATTCGGCGGGGACCCCGGCCGGAGAATTCCCGAGCAGCGCGGCGGCTTCGGTGGTCAGCGTGCCTCCGATGGAATCGGGCATCATGAACGTCCCGCTCCACCGGTCGGACAAGCGGGTGGAGGGTTCCGATCGAGCTTCATGCGCGCTCCTTCGTCTCTCATCGAGGGTTGGCACAGACCTGACGCGCCTGCAACCTTCGTCTAGGATCAGGCGCCACCGGAGACGGACCCGGGACGAGCATGCCTCGCCCGGGCCCCGGGACCACAGCAGACGGAGATGGAGCGACCATGAGCGCGCAGGCGAAATCGAGCGAGACGCGGAAGAAGCCGGAGGCCGGGCTGGCGCCTGCCCGCCAAGAGGAGCACCGGGTCATGGCCCTCGACCTTCCGCCGGGGGAGATCTCGCCCGCCATGCAGGCCTATTTCGCCAAGTGCGACGAGAAGATCGGCTTCGTCCCTAACGTGCTCAAGGCCTATGCCCACGACAACGCGAAGCTCGAGGCCTTCGCGGCCTTCTACAACGACCTGATGCTCGCACCCTCCGGGCTCTCGAAGCTCGAGCGCGAGATGATCGCGGTCGCCGTATCGAGCTTGAACCGCTGCTATTACTGCCTCACGTCCCATGGCGCCGCCGTGCGCCAGCTCTCCGGGGATCCGGCGCTCGGCGAACTCATGGTCATGAACTACCGCGCCGCGGAGCTCGCCCCCCGCCACCGCGCCATGCTGGATTTCGCCGTGAAGGTCACGGAGGCGCCGTGGACGATCGAGGAGGCGGACCGCGAGGCTCTGCGGCAGGCGGGCTTTGCCGAGCGCGACCTCTGGGACATCGCCGCGGTCGCGAGCTTCTTCAACATGACGAACCGCCTGGCCTCGGCGGTCGATATGCGCCCCAACCCGGAGTACCTCTCGCAAGCGCGATAGGGGGGCCCGATGAGACCTGTGACGACGCCAGGTCGGTTGCCGGGATGGATCCATTGCACGCGGTGCGGTCCGTCGGCCCCGGAAAAGAAAAGGCCGCCCGGGGGAGGGGCGGCCTGTGCGCTCGACGGAGAAAGTGACCCGGCGATCCCGAATCCCCAGGGGGCTGGGGGGCTGACGTACCCAAGGAAACGGGACGCCGGATCGGTCGAGGCGACGCGTGATAGAAGCTTGGCACTGGGGCTGAGAAAGGGCTTCAATGCGGCCGATCTGCGGCGATGCTGACGAAGCCGTGAGGCCCTGTTTTCGCGCTATCTGACCCGCAAAGGCGTAAACCGCCTAGCCGATGTCCCCGGTGTGGTCTTCCGGGGCGTTGCGCCTCCGCGCTGCAGCCCGGCTCGCTCCTATGGCGCTGCGCCCCTGCGACGCGGCCCGCTTGCACCGGCCGCGGGCTGACGCCATCATGAGGGTCCGATCCACAGGACGCGCCCCGATGGCGCGGGAGGACTCATGAGCGAGGGCGAGATCGCGGAGCCGATGCGCGGCGGCGCGCCGGGAATTATCCCCTTTCCCGCCGCGCCGAACCGAGTCACCTTCAACCGGGACGAACTGCGGACGATCCTCAATCTCTACGGGCGCATGGTGGCCGAGGGCGAGTGGCGGGACTACGCCATCGATTTCACCCGCGACAAGGCGATCTTCTCGATCTTCCGACGCACCTCCGAGATGCCGCTCTACCGGATCGAGAAGGATCCGAAGCTGGCCCGCAAGCAGGGGGCCTACTCGGTCGTGACCCCGACCGGCCTGATCCTGAAGCGGGGCCACGAGCTCGACCGCGTCCTGAAGGTGATCGACCGTCCGCTCAAAGTGGTGTCGTAGCGCCGCCGCACACCTCGTGGGGAGGTGTTTTCATCGGGCGCCTTTCGGCCGATCCCCCTAGCCCTCCCGCCGCTCGTGGGGAGCGGGGATGCTCGGCGGCATTTCCGTTCCAGGGCCGAGGCTGCGCTGCATCAGGACGGTCGCGAGCCAGCGGCCGTGCTTGAAGCCGATGCCGTCGATGATCCCGGCCAGTCGGAAGCCGAGCGCCTCGTGCAGCGCGATCGAGCCCTTCGAGACCCTGTCCCCGATCACCGCCACCATGAGCCGGAAATCGCGCCGTTCGCACTCGGCGATGAGCGCCTGGAGCAGGGCGCGCCCGACGCCCGACCCTTGCGCGGCGGGCGCCACGTAGACCGAATCCTCGACCGTCGAGCGGTAGGCGGGGCGCGGGCGGTAGGCGCCCGCATAGGCATAGCCCAGCACTTCGCCATCCCGCTCGGCCACGAGATAAGGGTAGCCGCCGTCGAGGAGCACCTGCCGCCGGCGGGCCATCTCGGCCGCGTCCGGGGGCTCCAGCTCGAAGGAAGCGGTCCCGTGCAGGACGGCGGGCGCATAGATCGTCGTGATGGCGGCGATGTCTGAATCGAAGGAAGGGCGGATCAGGAAGCTCATGGCCCCTGGTAGCGCCGCGCTTGCGCAGGATGCAACGGCGCCAAACAAAAAAGCCCCGGCTTTCGCCGGGGCTCTTTCGATCCATCGGGATCCTGGCGCTTACTCGTTGCGATTGCCGACGAGCGCGAGCAGGAACTGGAACATGTTGATGAAGTCCAGGTAGAGCGTCAGGGCGCCGAAGATCGAGACCTTGGCGGCAGCCTCCGTGTCGAAGTTGCCGTAGAGGTACATCTCCTTCAGCTTCTGCGTGTCGTACGCGGTCAGGCCGGCGAAGATCAGCACGCCAACCACGGAGATCGCGAACTGCAGCGCGCTCGACGCCAGGAAGATGTTGACGAGCGAGGCGAGCATCAGGCCGATCAGGCCCATGACCAGGAACGAGCCGATGCCGGACAGGCTCCGCTTCGCGGTGTAGCCGTAGAGGCTGAGCGCGCCGAACGACGCGGCGGTGATGAAGAACACCTGCACCACGCTCGCGCCGGTGTAGCGGATGAGGAGCGTCGAGAGCGACACACCCATCGCGGCCGCAAAAGCCAGGAAGGTCGTGCGCGCGGTCGCGGCCGACATCCGGTCCATCCGGAACGAGAAGAAGAAGATGAAGGCAAGCGGCGCCAGCGCGAACACCCACATGAGCGGGGTCCCGTAGAGCGTGCGGCCGAACGACGTCAGGTTGACGCCTCCCATCCGCGCCACGGTTTCGGCAGGCGAATCCGCGACGGCCAGCATGTTGACGCCAAGCGCCACCAGCGCCGAGATGGCGAGGCCGAGCACCATGTTGTTGTAGACGCCCAGCATGAAGGAGCGCAGGCCGGCATCGATCTCGACCTGAGACCGGGCCAGGGTGCTGCCCCAGGCGGATGAGCGGTTCTGATACGGTTGCATGGGAGGTTCCTTGAGAATCTCTCTGCGTGGATTGTATTCCCCTCGAGGGATCACGCGACCCTCGTGCGCCGAACCCTCGGCGTCGCTCCTCAATATGGTCGCGCGCCGCAAGCTCTGCAAGAGGGCGACCCTCCGGCCCGGGAGCGGGATCCGAAGAAAACACAAGGTGAGTTGATGCAGCGCCGCGGCTTGCGCGGACACATTTTCGTGTAGAGCCGCCGCAACACAAAGGTTTCTCGAGATCTGGGCAGGTTAACGTCTCATTGCGACAAACAGTCGATCAAAGATTTCGCAGGTAAGGCGCCGGTTTCTGGCTGAGGATCCGCCAGGTCCCGAGAAGCCCCAGGCCGACGGTGACCACGACCGCGAGCGCCGAGGCGAGGGCGGCGCCCGAGAGATCGAGGGCGAACGGGAGCTTCATCACCTGGGTGACGATCACGGCGCCGGCGAGCGAGCCCGCCACGAGGCCGAAGATTGCGGTTGCGAGCCCGAGGGCGCCGTATTCGAGGGCATAGGCCGAGAGCAGCCGCGCCCGGGTGGCGCCGAGCGTCTTGAGCACCACGGCATCGTAGAGCCGCGCCCGGTGGCCGGCGGCCAGCGCTCCGGCCAGCACCAGGAGGCTCGCGATCAGCGCGATCGAGCTCGCGCCCCGGATCGCAGTGACGAGCTGGGCCACCATGTCGTTCACGGCTTCGAGCGCATCCTTCACCCGCACGCTCGTGACGGAGGGGTAAGCCTTCGCGGTCTCGCGTAAGATGTGCGCCTCCTTGGCGGCATCCGCTCCGCCCGGGAAGGTCACCGTGGCGAGATGGGTGTGCGGCGCACCCGCGAAGGTGTTGGGCGAGAACACCATCACGAAGTTGATGCCGACCGAGCGCCACTCGATCCTGCGGAAATTGGCAACCGTAGCGTTAAGGTTGCGGCCGAGCACGTTGACCGTGATCTCGTCCCCCACCTTCAGCCCCAATCCCCCGCGCAGCCGCTCGTCGAGAGACACGAGCGGCCGGCCGCGGTAATCCTCCGGCCACCACTGACCCTCCACCAGCGAGGACCCCTCCGGGACAGTCCCGGAATAGGTCAGGCCCCGGTCGCCGTCGAGCACCCACGCGACCTGCTCGTCCGCCTTGATCTGCGACACCGGCACGCCGCGCAGGGAGACGATCCGCCCGCGCATCATCGGCACCCGGTTGATCTGGGCATCCGGGCTTTGCGCCTTGATATGCGCGTCGAAGGCCTGAGCCTGGGAATTGGGAATGTCGAGGAAGAAGAAGCTCGGCGCCGTCTTGGGCAGGGTCTGGGTCAGCTCGCGCGTGAGATTCGCATCGATCAGGGAGAGCGTCACCAGGAGCGTGATGCCGAGGCCGAGCGACAGTACGAGCGAGGGCGTGAGCGCGCCCGGCCGGTGGAGGTTCGCGAGCGCGAGCCGGGGGGCGGCCCGGCGCGGGCGTGGCAGGCGACGGGCCAGCGCCATGATGCCCGTCCCGACGACCCGCAGGAGCGCGAAGGCGGCCGCCGCCGCGCCGATGAAGATCAGCGCGATGCGCCGGTCGTAGGCCGCCAGGACCGACAGGCCGACGAGCGCCGCGACCGCGAGCCCGACCGCGACGAGATAGCGCCGCCGCGGCCAGCGCCGCTCCGGATCGATCTGGTCGCGGAACAACCCCGAGACCTGGACGTCGTGGGCGCGGCCGAGCGGGCCCAGCGCGAAGGCGAGGGCCGTCAGCACGCCGTAGAGGAGCGCGACCCCGAGCTCCGCCGGGGCCAGCGTCGGCGCGATCGGGATCGGCAGCAGGTGGCCGAGCGCGCCCGTGACCGCGAAGGGCAGGGCCGCTCCGAGGCTGAGCCCGATCGCGATCCCGACCACCGCGATGAGGAGCACCTGGACGAGGTAGAGCGCGACCACCTGGCCGCCGGGCGCGCCGAGGCTTTTGAGCGTCGCGATCGAGGCGCGCTTGCGGTCGACGAAGCCGCGCACCGCGTTCGCCACGCCGACGCCGCCGACCATGAGGGCGGTGAGGCCGACGAGCGTCAGGAACTGCGTGAAGCGCTCGATGTTGCGGGCGAAGCGCGGATCGGCGTTGACGCGGGAGCGGATCTCCCAGCCGGCCTCCGGCAGGGCGCGGCCGGCCTGCGCCTCGATGCGTTCCAGCGCCGCGTCGTCCGCGGCCGCTTGGGGCGGCAGGACGAGCCGGTAGGTCCAGCGCACGAGGCTCCCCGGCTGCAGGAGCCCGGTGGCGCGAAGCGCATCCTGCGAGACCAGGAGGCGCGGGCCCCAGCCGATGCCGTTCGCGATCTTGTCGGGCTCGGAGACCAGGATCGCGCGCAGCTCCACGGGGGCGGAGCCGACCTGGACCCGATCGCCCACTTTAAGGTCGAGGCGGGCGAGAAGCGTCGGATCGACGGCAGCCCCGAAGGCGCCGTCCCGTTCGGCGAACAGGTCGGCCGACGGCACGGGCGGGTCGGTCGCGAGCGCCCCGACCGTGGGATAGGCGCCATCGACCGCCTTGAGCTCCACGAGCGCGGAGCCCTTATCGCCCGCCATCGCCATGGCCCGCATGGTCGCGATGGCGGAGAGCCGGCCCTGGGCCTCCAGGAAAGCCCGCTCCGGAGCGGTGACCTCCCGGTGCATCAGGGAGAAGGCCATGTCGCCACCGAGGATCTTGCGGCCCTCCCGCGTCAGGCCCTCGGTGAGGGAGCGCGAGATCGAGGTCACGCCCGCGATGGCCATGACGCCGAGCGCGATGCAGGCGAGAAAGATCCCGAAGCCTTTCAGGCCCCCGCGCAATTCGCGCAGCGCCAGGCGCAGGACGAGCGGCAGGCGGACGCCGGGGCGGGGCGCCGTCGGGGCGGAGGGAAGCGTGCCGTGCATGGTCCGTCCTGCGTCAGGCCGCGGCCTGGGCCGCGTCCGCTTCGACGCGGCCGGAGCGCAGGCGCACCGTCCGGTCGCAGCGCTGGGCGAGGTTGAGGTCGTGGGTGACGAGGACGAGGGTCGCGCCGCGGTCGCGCTTCAGGGCGAAGAGCAGGTCGACGATCGACTCGCCGGTGGTCTCGTCGAGGTTGCCGGTCGGCTCGTCGGCCACCAGGATCGCGGGGTCCGGTACGATCGCGCGGGCGATCGCCACGCGCTGCTGCTCGCCGCCGGAGAGCTGCGCCGGATAATGGTGCAGGCGGGAGCCGAGCCCGACGGCGCGGAGCTCGGCCTCGGCCCGGTCGAAGCCGTCCGCGGCGCCCGCGAGTTCGAGGGGCAGTGCGACATTCTCGAGTGCCGTCATGGTGGGCACGAGGTGGAAGGACTGGAACACGATGCCGATGCGCCGGCCGCGAAACCGCGCCAGCGCGTCCTCGTCCATGCCCGCGAGGTCGGTCCCGTCGACGATCACCCGGCCGGAATCCGGCCGCTCCAGGCCCGCCATGGTCATGAGCAGGGTCGATTTGCCCGAGCCCGAGGGGCCGACGAGACCGACCGCTTCGCCGCGGCCGATATCGAGCGAGATCCCTTTCAGGATATGCACGCGTGCGGCTCCGCGCCCGAGGCTCAAATCCACATCCTGCAGCGCGATAGCCTTGTCCTGCATGCTTTGAAACCCGATCTGTCGGCGTGATTGACGGTATGGAAAAGCGGCGCGAGCCCCTGGCTTCGGCCCGAACTCATATGGGATGCGGACGGATGAAGCGCCAATCGGGCCCTTTCATGAGCATTTTTGTCGCCGGGCTCCTGTCCGGTCTCGTGGCGCTCGCGGGCGGGCTGGTGTCGATGCCGGGCGTGCGAGCCCAGGGGCAGCCGATTCGGCTTGTGGCACTGGGGGATAGCCTCACGGCGGGTTACGGGCTGCCCCAGGACGCGGCCTTCCCCGTCGTGCTCGAACGGGCCCTGCGGGCGCGGGGTCACAATGTCGAGATCACGAATGCGGGGGTCTCGGGCGATACCTCCACGGGGGGGCTGGACCGGCTCGACTGGTCGGTCCCCGACGGCACCGACGGCGTGATCCTGGAACTCGGCGCCAACGACATGCTGCGGGGGGTGGATCCCGCGGTGACGCGGCGGGCGCTCGAGGGCATCGTCACGCGGCTCAAGGAGCGCGGCATCCCGGTCATGCTCGCCGGCATGTACGCCTCCCGCAACCTCGGGCCCGACTACGTCGCGCGGTTCGATGCCATCTACAAGAGCATTGCCGAGACGCACGGCCTTGTGCTCTACCCCTTCTTCCTCGAAGGGGTCGCCGGCGATCGCGCCCTCAACCTGCCAGACGGTCTCCACCCGACCGCGAAGGGCGTCGAGGCGATCGTCGCGCGCATCCTGCCCACCGTCGAGACCTTCCTGGCCCGGCTGCCGAAGCACTGAGCACCCGGCCCCTCCCATCCGCTGTTCGAGCGCGGCTCCCGCGAGCCGCCACGGAGCCTCTTTGATGCAATACCGCCGCCTCGGCCGCACGGACCTGAACGTCAGCCTCATCTGCCTCGGCACCATGACCTGGGGCCAGCAGAACACCGAAGCCGAGGGGCACGCCCAGATGGATTACGCCCTCGACCGGGGCGTGAACTTCTTCGACACCGCCGAGCTTTACTCGATTCCGCCGAAAGCCGAGACGCAAGGGTCGACGGAGCGCATCATCGGCACCTGGTTCAAGTCCCGCGGCACCCGCGACCGGGTCATCCTGGCGAGCAAGATCGTGGGCCGCACCGATATGAGCTGGTTCCGGGGCGGCAAGCCCGCCGAGCTCACCCGCGGCCAGATCGTCGAGGCCGTCGAAGGGAGCCTCCGGCGGCTCCAGACCGACTACATCGACCTCTACCAGATCCACTGGCCCGACCGTCCGGTCGTCTGGGGCGCCAATCCCACGATCTACCAGCACCAGGATGGGCCCTCGCACGCGATCGAGGAGCAGCTCGAGACCTTCCAGGACCTCGTGAAGGCCGGTAAGGTCCGCCATATCGGCCTCTCGAACGAGAGCGCCTGGGGTACGATGACGTTCCTCAAGCACAGCGAAGCCCGCGGCCTGCCGCGGGTGCAGTCGGTCCAGAACGCCTATAATCTCGTCAACCGCACCTACGAGACGGCGCTCGCCGAAGTCTCGATGCGCGAGCAGGTCTCGCTTCTCGCCTATTCGCCCCTCGGCCAGGGCTATCTCACGGGCAAGTACCTCGGCGGCGCCCGACCGCCCGGCGCCCGCACGACCCTGTTCAACCGCGGCCAGCGCTACGAGACGCCGGGCGCCGAGCCGGCCATCCGCCGATACGTGGAGCTTGCCCGCGAGTTCGGCCTCGACCCGGCCCAGATGGCGATCGCCTTCGTGAACGCGCGTCCCTTCGTGACCTCCACGATCATCGGCGCGACCTCGATGGATCATCTCCGGACCGACATCGGGTCGATGGACGTGACGATCACGCCGGAACTCGAGGAGAGGATCAACGCGATCCACCTGCAGAACGCCAATCCCTGCCCGTAGGGGTTCTCACGGGGAGCGGGGCCTGGGAGCGGGGTCCGGCACAGGCGAGGACGGCGCGGGTAAAAGGGAGGAGCCGATTCGACGCGGGACGGATCGGCTCTAGCTACGCCTCATGCCCCGCCTCTTCACCGGACTCGAGATCCCGCCTGACGTCGTTGCCGAGCTCTCGGCCTATCGCGGAGGGCTGCACGGCGCCCGCTGGGTCGAGCCCGAGAACTACCACATCACCCTGCGCTTCATCGGCGACATCGACGATGCCATGGCGCGGGATCTGATCGATGCTTTGGGCGAAGCCCGCCCCCGCAGCCCGATCCAGGTGACGCTCGACGGGTTGTCCGCGTTCGGGGGCGGAAAGCCGCGCTCGGTCCATGCGCGGGCCAAGGCGACGGCGGATCTCGCGGATCTCCATGCCGAGCAGGAGCGGCTCGTGAGCCGCGTGGGGCTGGAACCCGAGGGGCGCAAGTTCAAGCCGCACATGACGCTGGCCCGCCTGCGGGGCACCTCGGCGGCGGACGTGGCGCGCTGGCTCACGGAGCGCCCCTTCGCGCCGCTGGTTTTCACTGTGGAACGCGTGGTGCTCTATTCCTCCCGCGCTTCCATAGGCGGGGGCCCTTACGCGATCGAGGCCGCGTACCCGTTCGCCTAGGGATCGTGGTTCCCGCGGGAAGGGGCGGGCGCTCCGGGGTCGGGATGTCACCCCCGTGCGGTCGGCAGAGCGCAAACGGGACGGCGCGCATCCGCGCCGCCTCAAGAGCCTGATGGGTCGGGAGCAGCCGGGCGGCTCATTGCGCCCGGCCTTCGCCGCCTCTTTGCTGGAGGCGGCCTGCGCTTTACGGCTTCTTCGTCTCGACCGGCTTGCCGTCGGCATCGAAACGCTCGACCTTGGCCTTCTCGCGCAGGGCCAGGATCAGCTCCTGCTGGGTCTTGCGGCCGAGATAGGTCTCGACCTGCTCGCGCATCTCCTCGAACGCCGGGACCGGCTTCGTGCGCTTCTCCTCGACCTTGATGACGTGCCAGCCGAACTGGCTCTTGACGGGATCGGAGATCTGGCCGGCGTCGAGCTTGAAGGCGGCCTCCGCGAAGGCCTCCACCATGCGGTCCTTGGTGAAGAAGCCGAGATCGCCGCCGTCGCCCTTCGAACCCGGGTCCTTGGAGACCTCGGCCGCAACCTTGGCGAAGTCCTCGCCCTTGGTGAGACGGGCTTTGACGGCCTTGGCCTCGTCCTCGTTCTCGACCAGGATGTGGCGGGCGCGAACCTCGGCCTCGGGGGCGATGCCCTTCACGGTGTCGTCGTAGAGCTTGCGCGCAGCCTCGGGCGTAACCGCCTTCTTGACCTCGCGGTCGAGATACTCGTCGAGGAGGGCCTTGTCGCGGGCATAGGCGAGCTTGCGCTGGAAGTCGGCGCCCTCGCCGACCTTCGCGTCCTCGGCCGCCTTGGCGCCGAGCTTCAGGTCCACGAGATAGCCGATGAGAAGGTCGCGCTTCTGCGCGTCGGCGATGCCGGGCACCTGCAGGGCAGGGTCCTCGGCGGCCAGCGAGAGATCGGCTTCGGTGATCTCGATGCCGTTGGCCCGGGCCACGACCTTGTTGCCCGCGGCAGCGGCAGTCGCGGCCGGGGTGGACGGAGCCGGGGTGGAGGGAGTGGTCTGCGCCAGAGCGAGACCCGTCGCGACGGGAAGGGCGACGCCGAGCGCGAGGAGGGAGGCGCGAAGCGACAGAGAGAGAGGCATGGGAGGTCCTTCGTTGGTCCTTGGAGACAGGCCGCGTCTTCCGCAGCCTCGTAACGTGAGCGTTCGGGGCGGGCGCTCCCCGAGGATCCGCCGGATCGATGGCCCGTTTTGCGAGCCTTTGCAAGCGAGGCCATGGCCCGGCGCCAGGGACACAAGGCAGCAGGCGGGCGACGATGCCAGGGATGCCGGGCCTGGCCGGTGCGCCGCCGCGGAACAGCCGAGCCTGGCCGAGCGTTGCCGCCCGGATGCGCCGGATTGGCGCAGGCTTTCAGATGCACGAGCGGATGATTACCTCTATAAGGCATCCGTTCGCGCGCCCGGCTCCCAGGTCGGCGCAGTCGACGATGGACTTGGCTCTTCCGACAAAGACACCCGTCCGCCCCCAGAACCCCTGGAATTCGTAGGTTTTCGATGCTCGGCGCTCTCGCGAAAAAAATATTCGGCTCGGTGAACGACCGCCGGCTGAAGTCCTACCGGCCCAAGGTGGCCGCCATCAACGCGATGGAGCCGGAGCTGGAGCGGCTCACGGACGACCAGCTCCGCGCCCGCACGGACGAGCTGAAGGCCCAGCTCAGCCAGGGCAAGAGCCTCGACGACATCCTCGTCCCTGCCTTCGCGACCGTCCGGGAGGCGGCCAAGCGCACCCTCGGCCAACGCCATTTCGACGTGCAGCTCATCGGCGGCATGGTGCTGCACGAGGGCTCGATCGCCGAGATGCGCACCGGCGAAGGCAAGACGCTCGTCGCGACCCTGCCGGTCTACCTCAATGCCCTCGCGGGCAAGGGCGTCCATGTCGTAACCGTGAACGACTACCTCGCCCGCCGCGACTCGGAATGGATGGGGCAGATCTACCGGTTCCTCGGCCTGTCCGTCGGCGTCATCGTGCACGGCCTCGACGACACCGAGCGGGCCGCGGCCTATGCCTGCGACATCACCTACGGGACCAACAACGAGTACGGCTTCGACTACCTGCGCGACAACATGAAGTACGACATGGCGCAGATGGTGCAGCGCGGGCACAACTTCGCGATCGTTGACGAGGTCGACTCGATCCTGATCGACGAGGCCCGCACGCCGCTCATCATCTCGGGCCCCCTCGACGACCGCTCGGACCTCTACCTCGCCATCGACCACGTGATCCCGCGGCTCTCGAAGGAGGATTACGACCTCGACGAGAAGCAGCGCGCCGTGTCCCTCACCGAGGCCGGCAACGAGAAGATGGAGGAGCTGCTGCGCGAGGTCGGCCTCCTCAAGGAGGGCGACCTCTACGACGCCCAGAACGCCACCATCGTCCACCACGTCAACCAGGCGCTCCGGGCCCACACCCTGTTCCAGCGTGACAAGGACTACATCGTCCGCAACGGCGAGGTGGTGATCATCGACGAGTTCACCGGCCGCATGATGCCGGGCCGGCGCTATTCGGAAGGGCTCCACCAGGCGCTCGAGGCCAAGGAGCGGGTCCAGGTCCAGCCCGAGAACCAGACCCTCGCCTCGATCACCTTCCAGAACTACTTCCGGCTCTACGCCAAGCTCGCCGGCATGACCGGCACGGCCGCGACGGAGGCCGACGAGTTCCTGGAAATCTACAATCTCGAGGTCGTCGAGATCCCGACGAACCGGCCGGTCTCCCGCATCGACGAAGACGACGAGGTCTACCGGACCGCGGAGGAGAAGTACAAAGGCATCATCCGCGAGATCGAGGCCGCCGCGGGCCGCGGCCAGCCGATCCTCGTCGGCACCACCTCGATCGAGAAGTCGGAATACCTCGCCGAGCTCCTCAAGCGCGACGGCTTCACCCAGATCGATTTCGAGGAGCCGAAGGCCCTGGAGCCGCTCTACGAGGCGGCCCGCCACGGGACCGCCGTGAAGCACTTCGCGGTGCTCAACGCCCGCTTCCACGAACAGGAGGCGTTCATCGTCGCCCAGGCCGGCGTGCCCGGCGCAATCACGATCGCGACCAACATGGCAGGCCGCGGCACCGACATCCAGCTCGGCGGCAACGTGACCATGCGCGTGCAGCGCGAACTCGCCGGAGTCGCGGACGAAGCCGAGCGCAGGCAGCTCGAAGAATCGATCCGCACCGAGACTACCGCCTTCAAGGAGCGGGCACTGGCCGCGGGCGGTCTCTACGTGCTCGGAACCGAGCGCCACGAATCCCGCCGGATCGACAACCAGCTGCGTGGCCGCTCGGGCCGTCAGGGCGACCCGGGCCGGTCCAAGTTCTACCTGTCGCTTCAGGACGACCTGATGCGCATCTTCGGCTCGGAGCGGATGGACGGCATGCTCCAGAAGCTCGGGCTGAAGGACGACGAGGCGATCGTCCATCCCTGGATCAACAAGGCGATCGAGCGGGCGCAGGCGAAGGTCGAGGCCCGCAACTTCGACATCCGCAAGAACATCTTGAAATACGACAACGTCATGAACGACCAGCGCAAGGTCGTGTTCGAGCAGCGCAAGGAGTTCATGGCCGAGGAGACCGTGCGCGAGACCATCGACGAGATGCGCCACGGCATCATCGACGATATGGTCGCGCGGGCGATCCCGGAAAACGCCTATCCCGAGCAGTGGAACGTCGCCGGTCTCCGGGAGGACGTGGCGCGCTTCCTCAACCTCGACCTGCCGGTCGAGGACTGGGCGCGGGAGGAGGGCATCGCGGACGAGGAGATCCGGGAGCGCCTGCGCAAGGCGGCCGACGAGGCCTATGCGAAGCGGGTCGAGATCAACTCGCCCGAGGTCATGACCTATGTCGAGAAGCAGGTGCTGCTCCAGAGCCTCGACCATCTCTGGCGCGAGCACCTCGTGACCCTCGACCACCTGCGCCAGGTCATCGGCTGGCGCGGCCTCGCCCAGCGCGATCCGCTCAACGAGTACAAGTCCGAGGCCTTCGAGCTCTTCAACGGGCTCGTCGGGCACCTGCGCGAGCAGGTCACGGGGCAGCTCATGCGCATCGAGGTGGTGTTCCAGCAGCCCGAGCCCGAATTGCCGCCGATGTTCGCCCAGCATCTCGACCCGACGACGGGCGAGAACGAGATGGCCATGCCGGAAGGCGCGGCCTTCGGCGCGGGCCCGGTGCTCGGCCTCGCGGCCGCAACCGCCGAGACGGTGCCCGTGGAGGCCCGCGACCCCAACGATCCCTCGACCTGGGGCCGGGTCGGCCGCAACGAGGCCTGCCCCTGCGGCTCCGGCAAGAAGTTCAAGCACTGCCACGGACGCTTCGTGGCCTGATCCGGAGCGGTGCGGCTCTCACTCGCCGGGAGCCGGTGCACCCGAAACGAAATGAAAAAGCCCGCGGCCGGTGCCGCGGGCTTTCTCGTTCTGAGCGATCCGCTGCGCTCAGCGCGGGGCGAAGATGCCGAGCTGGCTGGCCGTGAAGTCGACAGCCAGGCTCGCCACGACCGCCGGATTGCACCAGCGCGACCGGCCGCCATTCGTCACGCCGGCCGGATCCGTGGTGATCAGGAAGCACTCCGAGCGCGTCGCATCGGTGTCGTGATACCGCAGGTCGACGGTGATGTTCTTGAAGGTGTAGCCGACGCCGACATTCCAGTAGGTGTAATCCGGGATGTTGAAGGCCGGGCCCGGATCCGTCGCCCGGCCCAGGAAGTAATGGCCGAGTTCGCCCGAGACCGACACGCCCTCGATCGGGGTCGTCCACTTGGCGGTTCCCGACACATAGGTGCCGTCGGCGCCGGTGCCGAGCCAGTCCCAGGCGTGGTAGACCGCGGCGCCGACCGTGAACACCTCCGCGAAGGTGTAGGAGGCTTTGCCGGCGATCTCGACAAAGTCCGTGTCCCGCGGCGTCAGTCCGACGCCGCCGACGACGAACTGGCGCTCGCCGGGATAGAAATAGGCAATCCCGCCGAAGTCGAAGGTGACGGGCCCGAGCTTCGGACGGACGCCGAAGGTCAGATCGACTTCGGCGTCGGGACGGGTCGGAAGGTCAACGGTGGACACGAAGGTGCCGACATAGATCAGGTTGTCGAAGGCCTGAAGCTCCACATAGCCTTGAGCGGCCGGATTTCGATCGCTCTGGGAGATGCCACGGAAGTTGTAGTCCGTCAGCAGCTTCGCCCCGAAGGCGATGTCGAAGGGCAGGCTCGCAGCAGGTGCCGCAGCCTGGGGCGGCAGAACCTTTGCACCGGCCGGCAGGTCGGCTGATTGGGCGGTCACCGTCAGCGCGCCGATCACCATCGGCAGCGCGGCCGCGCCCGCAAGTGTCTTGAGCCCCCAGCTCGGCATATCTCGTCTCCATCGCAGGTTGATGCATGTTGGCGAGTGCGCCGCCAACCGATGGGCTGACGATGCCGAAGCCTGGCCTTAGGCTCAAACCGATTGTTTAGGCATCTGCTGCCCTTTTGTGCAGGGTGACAGACAGCATCTGCAATGGGCAGCATGTGTTGCTAACCCGCAACAAAAAGGCCCGCCGTGGCGAGCCTTGAAGTACTTCGGAGCCGCTGCAGCCGTGCTGACCTGTGGCTCTCCCGCCGGTATTGAGGGTCAATTCGCAACCGCAGGCGCGGTAACCCCGGCCTGCCGTTCCAGCGATGGTTTCGCGGCTTGGGGCTTTGCGGGCGGGGCGGGCGGGCGGCGTGGCGGCACCGCCGGGACGACCGGGGTCTCGGCGGCCTGAGCATCGGCCGTCTCCGGGCCGCTCGTATTGCCGATAAGGCCGCCGATGCCATTGAACATGCGCTGGTAGAAGGGCTTACCTTCCCCCGGCGCGGGCTCGGAAGCCTGCGTGGCGCGCGCCGCGATCTTCGGCTCTGCCGGGGCTGGAGCCGCGGACGGCGCCTGCGGTGCGAAGGCAGCGGCCTGCACCGGCACTGCGGCCTTCTGCGGCGCCAGCGCCAGGGCCGTGGCAGGCGCCTCGTCCTTCGGCCGGCCCGAGCCGTCGAGCACGATCTCCTTCGGGCCCGCAGCCAGGGCCTCCGGCCGGCTTACCAGGCCGAAGCGCCGGTTGTCGCGCTCGTCGAGCACCAGGGATCCATCGCTCCCCATGTTGGCGACGAGCGCCTTGCGGAAGCTCTCGTGCTGGCCGCCGTCGTCATAGACGAGCTTGATGGCCGGCGTGCCCTTGGCCACGAGATCCGCGACCTGCTGCTGGTCCTGCTCGCGTTTCTGGGCGACGGCGGGGTCCATCTCGGGAGCGCAGCTGCCCTGGGCGACTTCCGTGCCGCCGAAGACGTAGCGCTTGCCGCAGACGCCGACCTTCGGCTCCTCGCGCATGACCTCGAAGTAATCCGACCCCTCCTTCAGGTTCTGCCAGAACGGCATGTTGGGGTCGAAGCGGTGCTGCGCCAGATTCTTGGGCGTCATCCGGAAGGGATAGGACTGGAACTGGAAGTTGCGCTGCCCGCCCGCGAAGGCTTCGCGCGCCAGGGCGTAGATCTCGGAGATCGCCTCGTCCGTCATCGCGAAGCAGCCGCGCGACGAGCATGCCCCGTGCACCATCAGGTGCGAGCCGGTGCGGCCGTGAGCCCGGTCGAAGGCGTTCGGGTAGCCTGTGTCGAATGACAGGTGATAGCTCGAGTTCGGATTCATCTGGGCCGGAGTGATGCTGTAGAAGCCCTCCGGCGCCTGCCGGTCGCCTTCCTTCACCTTCGGTCCCAGCTGACCGGACCAGCGGCAGATCGGGAACGTTTTGAGGAGCGCGAAGCGGCCGTCCTTGGCGCGTTTCCAGATCTCGACCTCCGCTTCCTTCTTGTAGGAGCGGATCACGATCGGGTCTGCCTTCGCCATGCCCTTCTCGGCCATGAGCGAGACCGTGGCGGGCGGCACCGGCGCCATGTGGCGCGAACTCGCGTTGAAGCTGCTCTCCTGGCAGGCCGCCAGGGCGAGCGCCAGGCCGGCCGCGAGGGCGAAGCGGGCCATCAGGGGAGCATGACGACGGAAGGAGCGGGGCCCACCCGATGGGGCGAGCCGATCCGCCTCCAGGATAGGCCGGCGTGCGCCGACGATGGTCGAGGCCGCAGCGATACGCTTCACCATGGGGACCCCACAATTCTGATCCGCCCGGTCTTGGCGCCGGACATCTCCCCAAGCCCATAGGGCGGGTAGCCTTAAGCCGAGCTTACCGCAAGCGTGGCCATTCTGGCGATACCGTTCGTGGGCCCGAAAACGGGCATTTCGGAGGCGGGCCGCTCAGGGCCCTCATGGTTGCGACGAAAGGTTGAGAGAATCTTATCAAAGGAGCCCAGGCGTCGGACAGAACCCGGCGGAGGCTCCCCTGAGGGGCGTCGGCGCTCAGAGCTTGCGGCCGATATTCAGGAATTTCTCGGCCCGGTGATCGCGGAGCTGGTCCGGGCCCATATTGCCGAGGTCCTTCAAGGCATTCTCGATGGCCTCGCCCGCAGCCCGGATGGCGGCCTCCGGATCCCGGTGCGCGCCGCCCGAGGGCTCGGTCACGATGGCGTCGATCACCCCGAGCCGCAGCAGGTCCTGGGCCGTGATCTTCATGTTGGTGGCGGCGTCCTGGGCCTTGGCGGAATCCCGCCAGAGGATCGAGGCGGCGCCCTCCGGCGAGATCACGGAATAGATCGCGTGCTCCATCATGAGCACCTTGTTGGCGGTTGCGATCGCGATCGCCCCGCCCGATCCGCCTTCGCCGATCACCAGAGCGACGTTGGGGACGCCCAGGGAGAGCTGCATTTCGGTCGAGCGCGCGATGGCCTCGGCCTGACCGCGCTCCTCCGCCTCGATGCCGGGATAGGCGCCGGCCGTGTCCACGAAGGACAGGAGCGGCAGCTCGAAGCGGTCGGCGAGCTCCATCAGGCGGACGGCCTTGCGGTAGCCCTCCGGTCGCGCCATGCCGAAATTGTGCCGGATGCGGGCTTCCGTGCTCGAGCCCTTCTCCTGCCCGAGAACGCAGACCGCCTGGCCGCGGAAGCGGCCGAACCCGCCCACGATCGCCTCGTCCTCGCCGAACTTGCGGTCGCCGGCGAGGGGCGTGAAGTCCTCGATCAGGCCGGCGCAGTAATCGGTGAAGTGCGGCCGCTGCGGATGGCGGGCGACGAGAGTCTTCTGCCACGGGGTGAGCTTGGCGTAGAGCTCCCTAAGGGCCGCTGCCGCCTTGGTCTCGAGCCCCGCGATATCCTCGGTGATCGCCACCGCATCGCGCCCTTCGGCGAGCGCGCGCAGCTCCTCGACCTTGGCTTCCAATTCCGCGACGGGCTTTTCGAAATCGAGATAACTGCGCATCACATCCGGACAGGCAAAGGGCGGCCGGGGCCGCGAGGCGTCCCGCCGGGCGACGGGCACGGCGCAACGGGTCCCTGACCTGGGAGAGACCCGTCGGGCGGCGGACACTGGCCATACCGATTCCCGAAGTCAAGCGAAGGTCGCCCGGAACGGCACCCCCGCGGGGCGGGACGCCGGAGCGAGGCTGTCCGTCGTCGCAGGTCCGGGCGCGCGGGAGGCGACGGCTCGCGGGACGGCGCGTTCAGCCGAGAGGGCAGGGGACCCGCGAGGCAGGGGCAGGGATCAGGACGGGGGCGAGCCGGGCGGCACGGCGGGTCTGGCGGACGGCGACCGGGCGGTAGAGCTGCTTCGTGGCCTCCACGATGTGGAGCCCCGCGAAAGGCAGCGATGCCCCGGCCCCGACCCGTTCCCAGGCCGCGGCGGACCGCAGGAAGAACCGGTTGCGCAGGGGCGGCACGTAGAGGGTCTCGGCCCAGCCCTCCGGCGAGAACTGGGTCTGGCGCATCAGGCTCCTGAGCTGCGAGCGGCTGAACGGTTGTCCGTGGCCGAAAGGCGTGGTGTCCATGCGGGCCCACAGGCCCCGGCGGTTCGGCGCCACGACGATGAGCCGCCCGCCCGGTGTCAGGACGCGCCAGATCTCGTGCAGGAGCTCGCTCGGGCTCTCGACCGCCTCGATGGCATGGACCGCGAGGACCCGGTCGATGCAGGCATCCGGGAGCGGCATCATCAGGAGGTCAACGAGGGCGGAGGCCGAGGCGCCGGAGGCGGGCCAGTTCACCACGCCCTGCTCGGCCGGCATGAAGGCGAGCGTCCGCTCGCACTCGCCCCGGATCGCGGCGAGATACGGCGTCGCATAGCCGAGCCCCAGCACGCGCAGGCCTGTGAGGCGGCCCCAGAACCGATCGATGCCCCGCCCGACGAGGCGGCGCGTGACGCTGCCCAGCGGGCTTGCATAGAAGGCGCGCAGATCGGTGACGTCGACGGTCATGGGGTGAAGCGAGCTCCCGCTCCATGAATGGTCCCGCGTTTCCCCCCGTGCAAGGGCCGGAGCCGGAGCCTGGTGCGGGAGTTGGGGAGAAGTCGCTCCGGAGCCCGGTCCCGGGCTTTGCGAAGGCCGCTGGATCTGGTTTTCGGGGAGCCCCGCACCATGCTTAACGGCGCGGCCCGCACCCGGGCCCGCACCCGCGCCACCGAGGAGGAAGAACCATGCCGGCCGAGATCCACGTCTTCCGCTGTCTCGAGGACAATATCGGCGCGCTGATCCACGATCCCTCGACGGGCGCGTGCGCAGCCATCGACGCGCCCGAGGAGGAGCCGATCCTGAACGCGCTCGCCCAGAAGGGCTGGACGCTGAGCGACATCCTGGTCACCCACCGCCATGCCGACCATGTGCAGGGGATCCCCGGCCTCAAGCAGCGCACCGGCTGCCGGGTGGTGGCCCCCGTGAAGGCGCAGGGCCAGGTGCCCGCCGTCGACGCCTGGGTGCGCGAAGGCGATACGGTGCATGTGGGCGACCTGCAGGCCCATGTCTGGGAAACGCCGGGGCACTGCGCGGACCACATCTCCTACTGGTTCGCGGCCGACCGCGCCCTGTTTGCCGGCGACACCCTGTTCACGCTGGGCTGCGGCCGGGTGATGGAGAGCCCCTATTCCCAGATGTGGGCCTCGCTGCAGCGCCTTGCCGCGCTGCCCGGGGAGGCGCGGGTCTATTCGGGGCACGATTACGTGCTCTCCAACGCCCGCTTTGCCCTGGCGGCGGATCCCGCCAACGAGGCCCTGAAGGCGCGGGCCGAGGAGGCCGAGCGGGCCAAGACGGAGGGGCGTTTCCTGATCCCCTCGACGATCGCGACCGAGCGGGCCACGAACCCGTTCCTGCGGGCCGGCGAGCCGGCGCTCGCCCACGGCGTCCAGAAGGAGGGGGCGAGCGCGGCCGAGGTGTTCCAGGCCTTGCGCGAGTGGAAGAACCGGTTCTAGCCTCGGACCGGACGCAGGTCGATCCGAGCCGTCGGGCACGGCCCGCGGCATGAGGATTGCGTGAGTCGCACACCGGCGGGTCGACGGCGACTGCCGCGGGCGGCCCACGAAGGAGCAGTGCAACCCATGAGCCATGCTATCGGCGGGCTGACGGCCGAGGAGGTGGTGCGCCGCCTCGGCCTCGAACCTCACCCGGAAGGCGGCTTCTACCGCGAGACCTTCCGGGATCCGCGCACGGATGCGGAGGGTCGATCCGCTTCGACGGCGATCTATTATCTTCTCGGCACCGGCGACGTTTCGGAATGGCACCGGGTCGATGCCGCGGAGGTGTGGCACTATCATGCCGGGGCGCCGCTCGTGATCACGGTCTCGGAGAACGGCCATGACGCGGCCGCGCATCACCTCGGGCCTGATCTCGCGACGGGACAGAAACCGCAATTCGTCGTTCCGGCGGGCTGGTGGCAGACCGCGACGAGCCTCGGGGCCTGGACCCTGGTCGGCTGCACGGTGGCGCCGGGCTTCACCTTCGCGGGGTTCGAGATGGCGCCACCGGGCTGGCGTCCGACGCCGCGGGCATCCGGGGCAGTCTCATGACAGGGGCTCCAGGACCTGTTCCGCAAACCCAGGGGCCAGTTCATGAGAGAGGCCCCCGGACCCGTCCCGTAGGACTGGGGCAAATTCCATGACCGAGCCCGTTGCCCCGCAATCCACGCAAACGCCCATGACCGACCCGGCCCTTATTCTCGCCCTCGAGAGCCGGCTCGTGAACGCCTGGCCTTCCTTCGATTACCAGCTCTACGACGGCTGGTTGCTGCGGCTGGCCAGGGGCTATTCGAAGCGGGCGAATTCCGCCGCCGCGCTCGTGCCCGGCGCCACCCTCGACGAGGTGCTCGTCGAGTACATGGTCGCGCATTTCATCGCCGAGAACGTGCGCCCGACCTTTCGCCTCACCACGCTCGAAAGCCCGGAGGTCGACGGGATCCTGGAGCGCCGGGGCTTTCGCCTCATCGAGCCCACGCAGGCGCTGGTCAAACGGATCCCGGAGGAATGCACCGTCGACCCGGCCGTGATCCTGGAGCCGAAGGTCTCGACGCGGTGGGTCCGGGAAACGGCGCAGTCCTACGGCGGCGACAAGGCGGACGATTCGATCCTCGTCGAGATCGTCTCCCGCATCCGCCAGACGGCCGCCTTCGCGACCCTGGACCTCGACGACCGCCACGTGGCCTGGGGGCTTGGCGTAGTCGAGCGGGGCTATGTCGGCCTCTTCGACATCGTGGTGGCGCCGGAGCTGCGCGGGATCGGCCTCGGGCGCCGGGTCATCACGAGCCTCATGGCCTGGGGCCGGGACCAAGGCGCGCACACGGCCTATCTCCAGGTCCGCGAGGACAACGAGGTCGCGCGCGCGCTCTACCTGTCGATCGGCTTCGAGACGGCCTATCGCTACACGCACCGGGTGATGCCGAGCCGCGTCGAGGCGGCGCGCCCGTAGGCGTGGCAGCCGCGCCGGCGATCAGGCGAGCGCGCGCTTCGGGGTGAGCGTCGCGATCAGCGCCCCGGCGACGATGAGCACGCAGGCGAGCGCCAGCGTCAGGGTCGGCTCCGCGTAGCCGGTCAGCACCAGGATCAGGGTCGAGAGCACGGGCGCGGCGTAGGACGCGACGCCGAGCAGACGGATGTCGCCGCGCTTCATGCCGATGTCCCAGACGTAGAACGCGGCACCCACCGGGCCGAGGCCGAGCGCCAGCACGGCCAGCCATTGCGACGCGTTCGCGGGCCACACGGTCGTCTCGAAGGCAAGGTGGCACAGGAGGCTGAGGCCGCTGGTCGCAAGGCAGAAGCCCGCAACCGCGTCGGTCGGCACTTCGCCGAAGCGCCGCGAGAGCACCGAATAGGTCGCCCACACGAAGGCGCAGGCCGCCGCCGCGAGATAGCCCGGAAGGTGCTCGGGCCTCGCCTCCAGGGTGTCGCGACCCGCGACCAGGACCGCGACGCCCACAAAGCCGAGGAGCGCGCCGACGACATGCGCGGCCCTCAGGCGCTCGCCCGGCAGAAAGGCGGAGAACAGCACGATGAGGAGCGGCCACAGGTAGTTGATGAGCCCGGCCTCCGCCGGCGGCGCCAGGCGGAGCGCCGCGAAATAGAGCGCGTGATAGCCGAACAGGCCACTGATCCCGAGCAGCCACACCACCGGGCGCTGCCGCAGGGCCCGGATGCCGTGGGGGCGGGCGGTCCAGCTCACCACGCCCACAAGCCCCGCCACCAGGAAGGTCATCGCGGCGAGCTGGAACGGCGGCACCGCGCCCGAGGCCACTGTGAACAAGGCGAGTAGGGACCAGAGGAGGATGGCGGCGAAGCCGATGGAAGTGGCACTGCGGGTTGTCATGGCGCCCGCTCCTAGCATCTCTCCCCAGGAGTCGGGAGAGGGCGGATAGGGGTCGACCTTGCATCCATGCGAAGCGACCCTTGCAGCGAGGGCCGCAGCCGGCGCCGCCCTGCCGGGTCAGCGGCGCGGATTGCGCTCTCCCGGCCTCCGACGTATCGGTTGGGCATGCGCATCGCCTCGCTCTACCGCTATCCCGTAAAAGGCCTCTCGCCGGAGCGGATTGCCCGCGCCGACCTCGTGAAGGGCGCATATTTTCCGGGCGACCGCCTGTTCGCGGTCGAAAACGGGCCCTCCGGCTTCGATCCGGCCGCGCCCGCGCACCAGCCGAAGATCAAGTTCCTCATGCTCATGAAGAACGAATCGCTGGCGCGGCTCAGGACCCGTTATCTCGACGCCACGGGCGAGCTCGTGATCGAGGAGAGCGGGCGGGAGGTGGCCCGGGGCGACCTCTCGACGGCGGCCGGTCGCGTCGCGATCGAGGCGTTCTTCCGCCGCTACCTGCCGGGCGAGCTGCGTGGCCCCCCGAAGGTGCTCGCCGCGCCGCAGGGGCACCGCTTCACGGATTCGCGCAGCGGCTACGTCTCGCTCATCAACCTTGCGAGCGTGGCGGCGCTGGAAGGCGTGATCGGGGCACCGGTCGACCCACTGCGCTTTCGCGGCAACCTGCACCTCGAGGGGCTCGAGCCCTGGGCCGAGCTCGATCTCGTAGGTCAGGTGCTCGCGGGCCCCGGCGGCGTCCGGCTGAAGGTCACCAAGCGGATCGAGCGCTGTGCCGCCACGAACGTCGATCCCGGCACGGGCCTGCGCGACATGACCATCCCTAGGACCCTGATGCAGGCCTACGGGCATGTCGATTGCGGCGTCTATGCGCAGGTCCTTGCCGATGGCGCGCTTGCGGAAGGCGACCGGTTCGCGGTCGAGCCGGCACGGCAGCCGGAACTGCCCTTCGCCTGATCTCCGCCCCTGCGGACACTAAAAAGGGAGGGCTTTCGGCCCTCCCTGGTTCTTGAAGCGGATGCCTGTGCCTCACTCGGCCGGAGGCGTCTCGACCTCGGGGGCGAACTCCGCCCCGGACTCGGTGGAGGCCTCGTCGTCGAAGCCCCGGCGCGTGCGGCGGCGGCGGCGGGTGCGGTACTCGCTGGTGCCCTCGCCGCTGGCGGCCTCGGGGGCGCTCGCGACGGGCTCCGGGGCGGCAGCGCTCTCGACGGCGAGGAGCGGCGCCCTGACCGGATTCGTCAGGAAGGCTGGCAGGCCGCCCGCTTCCTCGCCCGCAGGCTGCTCCTCGCGGCGGTCGCGGCGGTAATCGGTGCGGCCATTATTCTCCGGTCGGCTCCCGCTGCTGCCGCTGCTCCGTTCGGAGCGATTGCCCTGGCGGTCGTCGCGCTGGGCATCCGGGCGATTGTCCGAGCGGCTGTCCTGGCGCGAATCGGAACGGTTGTCCCGGTAATCCGAGCGGCTGTCCTGGCGTGAATCCGACCGGTTGTCGCGGTAATCCGGGCGGCTGCCCTGACGGTTGTCCCGGCTATCCCCGCGGGAGCTGCGGCCATAGCGGTCCCGGCGATCATCGTCCTGGCGGTTGTAATCCTGACGATTATCTTGACGGTTGTCCTGGCGCGGCTCGTAGGGCTGCGACTGGGATCCGAAATCCCCGTCGTCGCCATTGCCGAAGGCGCGGTCTCCCGGGCCGTAGCCGTTGTCGTCGTCACCATCCTCGTCGAAGGGACGCTGGTAGCCGAACTGCTCGCGGAGCTGCTCCTGGGCCGCGGCGATGATGCGGTAATAGTGCTCGGCGTGCTGGAGGTAGTTCTCCGCCGCCACCGGGTCCCCGCTCGACTGAGCGTCCCGGGCGAGCTGGCTGTACTTTTCGGCGATGTGCTGAGCGGTGCCCCGGATCTTCACATCCGGGCCGTTCGACTCATAGCTCCGCGTGAGGGGATTGGGCCCCTTGTTGCTGCGGCTGCGTCCGCGCGTCCGCCTGTTCTGTCCTGGTCTCATTCTTACTCTAGACCCTCGCTGGTTCTCATCCACGCGATGCCAGTCATCATCCGCCGAACGGGCTGCCTAAGCCCACCGTTCGCGTGGCCACTCGTCTGCAGTGCAATGCGGCGCGCCGGCCGGATTGTCCTTCAGTGTTGGGTTCAAGACCCCGCGCAGGCTAAAGCTCGTGCCCCCAAGCTCATGCGCGGCTGATATCGCTTCGTCCTCTCGGCGGGCGTTTTGGCCCTATTCTCCGCCGAATCCGGTGGACCGCTGACGATGTCTGACCCTGAATCTAGCGGGTTCCGTCGGGTCCGCCAAGAGGTTTTCCAGCGGTTTTTGAGAGGATCCGGGCCTTCTCGGCTCCGATCATGTCTCTTTGAGGGCAGGCTCTCGGCCCTCGTTCCCCCCGTTACGCCCGGCAGGTGTCTGCCTCGCTGGGGACCGGCCGCGGGGCGCGAAAGGCCGTGCATCGCGGGTTATCCGATAGATCGTGGGCGAGGCGCACGAATTCAAGACCCGCGTCGACACCGAGCGCCCGGACCGCCGCAGCCTGATCGTAGCCGATCTCCAGCACCAGGGCGCCGCCCGGGACGAGGAGCCGCCCGGCCTCGCCGATGATCCTCCGATAGGCGTCGAGCCCGTCCGGGCCGCCGTCGAGGGCCAGGCGGGGGTCGTGCTCGCGCACGTCCGGGTCGAGGCCGCCGATCACGGCGCTCGCGATATAGGGCGGGTTCGAGACCACGAGGTCGAAGGGGCCCCGCAGGGGAGCCGCCCAGTCGGCGGCGACGAAGCGCGCCCGCGCGCCGACACCGTTGGCCTCCGCGTTGCGGCGGGCGGTGACGAGCGCCGCCGGTTCGCGGTCGACCCCGATCCCGAAGGCCGGCGGGCACTCGTGCAGGAGAGCGACGAGGAGGCAGCCGGAGCCGGTTCCGAGGTCGAGGATGCGCCGGGGCGCCATCCCCTCGTGGGCGAGGGACAGCGCGGTCTCGACCACGGTCTCGGTGTCGGGGCGGGGCACGAGGGTCTCAGGCGAGAGTGCGAAGGGCAGGCCCCAGAACTCGCGCTGGCCGAGGATCCGCGCCACGGGCTCCCGGGCGAGCCGGCGGGCGGCGGCGGCCTCGAGGCGCGCCGCTCCCAGGTCGCCCAACGGGATCTCGGGCCGGGCCAGAAGCTCGGTCGGCTCGATCCCGAGGGCAGCCAGCAGCAGGAGGCGCGCATCGAGCGCGGCGGTGTCGAGGCCGGCCTCCGCCAAGGCCTGGCGCAGCCGAGCCAAGGCCCTGGCGCGGGTCGTCGTCGCAGTGAACATCCGCTCCGGGCTCCCCGGGAGCGAAGACGATGCGGGGCCGGAGGGCTCCGTCACGTGTCCATCTTGAGCGCGGCGATGAAGGCCTCCTGCGGGATCTCCACCTTGCCGTACTGGCGCATGCGCTTCTTGCCCTCTTTCTGCTTGTCGAGGAGCTTGCGCTTGCGGGAGGCGTCGCCGCCGTAGCACTTGGCGGTCACGTCCTTGCGCAGCGCCCGCACGGTCTCGCGGGCGATGATCTTGCCGCCGATCGCGGCCTGGATCGGGATCTGGAACAGGTGCGGCGGGATCAGGTCCTTCAGCTTCTCGCACATGGCGCGCCCGCGGCTCTCGGCCCGGTTGCGGTGGACGAGCATGGAGAGCGCATCCACGGGCTCGGCATTGACCAGGATCGACATCTTGACGAGGTCACCCTCGCGGTAATCGGAGATGTGATAGTCGAAGGAGGCGTAGCCCTTCGAGATCGATTTCAGGCGGTCGTAGAAGTCGAACACCACCTCGTTGAGCGGCAGGTCGTAGATCACCATGGCGCGCTTGCCGACATAGTTGAGGTCGATCTGCACGCCGCGCCGGTCCTGGCACAGCTTGAGCACGGCG
>JAESFH010000133.1_pt1 | contig 55719 bp, 39 predicted proteins | sample 9269381 | NCBI WGS metagenome assembly JAESFH01 (sample SAMN14504062, study PRJNA617094) | algae metagenome | isolation source: Aphanothece sp. CMT-3BRIN-NPC111 and co-occurring heterotrophs from well... | place: USA: Clark Mountains Wilderness, California | collected 2010-04-18
AAAGCCCTCAATGATGCATATTCTACTGTTCGTTGGAGTGCGGCTGAAGCTTTAGGTAAAATTGGCTCAGATGCCGCAATTTCGCAGTTAGTTAAAGCCCTCAATGATGAAGACTATAGTGTTAGCGGGAGGGCGGCTGAAGCCTTGGGTAAATTGGGTTCTCCTAAGTTATTAGCTACACTTTTGCAGCAACAATTGCAAGCAAAAAACACTGTGTTAACTCTAGCTATCTCAGCTATCCAAGAACACTACAAGTTCTACAATTACACTCTGGCCCAACCACCGACTCTACCAGTCCAACAAGAATCTAAACCCAAACACCTATCGAAACAACCTGACTCTATCTCCCTCATGCACATCCTCCACCTTAGTGACCTCCACTTCGGCACCCTCGACCAAGCCAACCTTTGGTCTAACCAACTCGCAGAAGACTTACAAAACGATCGCAACATCTCTCACCTAAACGCCCTCATCCTCTCCGGCGACATCGCTAACTACTCCACAGAAGAAGAATACAAAGCTGCCGAACAATTTCTCCACAACCTCCGTCAAGACTTCCCCCTAAAACCCGAACAAATTATCCTCGTTCCCGGCAACCACGACCTCAACTGGAAACAGGCAAAAAAGGCTTACAAACTCATTGACCGCGACGACTACGACGGAAAACTTATTGATGGTCACTACATCGAAGAAAGTGCAAGCGTCATCCGAGTCCGAGACGAAGCCGAATACAAACAGCGCTTTGCCCACTTCAGCTCTTTCTATGAAACCATCAAAGAAAAACCCTATCCCCTCGACTACGACCAGCAATTCACCCTAGACCACCTAAAAGAGCAAAACCTGCTAATTTTGGGGCTAAACTCCGCTTGGCAACTCGACCACCACTACAAATCCCGCGCCAGCATCAACACGAACGCCCTCAGCAACGCCCTCACCCAAATTCGCCGCAACCAAGACTATAGAAATTGTCTGAAAATCGCCGTTTGGCACCATCCCCTCGATAGTGCGTACTCAGACCGCATCACCGACCAAGGATTCCTGGAACAGCTAGCCGTCAATGGATTCCGCTTCTTCCTGCACGGACACATACACAAAGCCGAAACCAGCCTCTACCGCTACGATATGAGTACTAACGGGCGAAAATTAGACCGGATTTGTGCCGGAACCTTTGGCGCACCTGTACGGGAATGGGTGCCTGGTTATCCCTTACAGTACAACCTGCTGCAAATTGAAGACAACCAACTTACCGTCTACACCCGCCGCCGCGAAGAACTCAATGGTGCTTGGAAACCGGATGCACGCTGGCTTCAGGGTGCAGGAAAAACACCGTTAGATTATTACGATATTCAACTCAGCTAACTCCCCATAAATCAACAACTTTTCCCTGCATCCTCTCAATGAAAAGCAATCAGTTGTTCCTCTACCTGTAAACGAAAATTTCACCATCAGAACTAGGGTAAATGATAGGGAGTTGTGAGATTGATGGTAAAAGAATAGTCATAGTTGTACGCAGAACCTAGCTGTCTACTACTTATGAAAATCTCTTAGCCTAACCTAAGCTATTTACGGCTAAAGCCCTTTGCCTCGTTCTTTTTACCCTTGCCTTTCGACTTAGATTTGTTAACCTCTGCTAGTGCTTCTTGAAACAGATCGTGTAAATGCACAGGCACGCTGGCAATTTCCGGTAGATCTGGCTCTATGGGTTTGTTGAATTCTTGCAGTAGAGCCTCTAAATCGCGGTCAAGTTTAAATTCTGGACGCCCTAATACAGTTTGCAATACTTTTTCCAATTGAGTTGGATACTGCTGGGCTAATCGCTTCCAGATAAAGGCGTTAATCGTTGGATCTTCCAGGTATTTGCGAACGAGTTTCTCTGTGTCTTGGTTGCTTTGCCAATCCTCTGATTCTAGGATGGCTTTGAACTGGCTATAGGTTGGTAGAATTGTCTGTCCCCAGCGCGGATGGGTGAGGATTGTTACTTGTTCTGCTTTCTTCAGGTGGTCAGGCAACTCAACTTTGGGCATCACCATTTTGGCTGCGCCCTTACCCTCAAATAGCTGGGAAACCGCTTTCGAGTCAGCACCTGCTTCTTCTGCGGCTACCTTCATTTCCTCTTCTGTCACCCCAGCGTCTGCGGCTATCTCTGTTAAAGATTTGGAGTCATCAATGCCAGCCGCTGCAAGACGTCGCTTGGTTATCGTCTCCTGAAATTCTGCAATTTTCTTGTTGAGTTGGTATCCCGGTAGCGTCAGTTCATCAGTACCAAAAAAGTCAACAAAGTCCTGGTGATATTGTTCGACTGATTGCCACGCCTGCTCTAGCAACTCTGGGGCGTCGCCGTAAAGCGCTTTCTTGTGATTATCTTTAAAGTTACCAATTGCTACAGCAAGTTTGGGTTTGCCCAAGTTCCCCATTTGCGTACAGGGACCAGAGAACATCCAGTAGGTATCGTTTACAGGCGCAATTCGAGTCAGTAAGATTTCCCCGACTTTAAACCGCGCCATCTCCTCAAGAGTAATAGGATCGTTTGGCTTGACGGTATAATTCTTGGCGGTGAGCCAGTTCATTAGCTCAAAACCATCGGGCAAGATTTCTGTGACGGCAAATAAGCCAATAAAGCTGTGCCGCCAGTTGCTGATTAAATCGCGATCGCTTTGGGGTAACTCTGGCTGACTTTCTACAAACAAATCCAGTGGGGTCTTTTCCCCAACTTTCCCCCCTGTAAGGAAGCTATCAATCAGCAGGTTTTGCTCGTAGGCAGCGTCATAGCGATTGCTCCCAGAGCTAGAATTTTCAGCAACATAAGCCTCTAGCGCTGCTGCTAACTCTCCTTCGGCTTCCAGGACAAACTCAATTAACGCTTGCTTAAGAACGCGCGATCGCTCCAGTATTGCATCCACAGATTAATTCCTAGCTTCAACAACTTTAGCTTACAGAGATTTAATTCTAGAATGCTAGGAAACTGCCAACTGACCAATTTCTTCTGGTCTTAGATGCGAATGCAGAACCTGACCATCGCGGAACCACACAATACGGCGAGTCATCCGCGCGACATCTGGTTCATGAGTCACCATGACGATAGTAATGCCGCTGTCATTAAGTTCTGTGAATATCTGCATCACTTCCTGAGTGGTGCGGGAATCTAGCGCCCCCGTGGGTTCATCGGCTAGCAGTAAGACTGGTCTGTTGACGATGGCACGCGCGATCGCTACCCGTTGTTGTTGTCCCCCAGAAAGTTGATTTGGTTTATTATGCAGACGATTTTCTAAGCCCACGCGGGTAAGTGCAGCAACAGCGCGATCGCGTCTTTCAGCATTTTTGACACCCGCATACACCATCGGCAGCATCACATTTTCTAGCGCCGTCAGCTGATTCAACAAGTGGAATTGTTGGAACACAAACCCTAACTTGAGATTACGAATGCCTGCTAACTGGGCATCTTCTAGCTGAGAGACATCCACCCGATCCAAGTAATAGCGACCGGAGGTAGGTCTATCGAGACAACCGATAATATTCATCGCTGTGGACTTACCGGAACCGGAAGCCCCCATGATCGAGCAATATTCGCCCTGTTCTACTGTTAAACTGACACCAGCAAGGGCACGAACTTCAGTTTCGCCGATGCCGTAAATTTTGGTAACATTTTGTAGGCGAATAATATACTGTTTTTGAATTGCAGGGTTGTTGTTTCCTCTATTTAACGAGCGGCGATCTGATGATTGGTTATTCATACTGACATTTTAGCTGCCGGTGGGCAAGCTAATTCAGCCCCTGTGGGTGACTGGGCTTAAAAATAAGATGCGATCCCGAACTAATTTTTGATTTCTACAAATTAATAACACCGTACTTGGGAAACAAATTTCTCCAGAAAGCGTCCGTGAGGTGATATAGCCTGCCAGTATATTCTTTCTCGTATAAAGTAGTTATGAACAAAGCCTTATTCGAGCGGCTCAATATCTTTCAAACAAAGGAAAAGAAAAACAGCAGAGAAGGCAAAGATATATTTTCTCTGCCTTCTCTGTGGTTCCCAAAGGCAGGGATAATTAGTTGCTTAGGAATATTTTTATTTGTTAGCGATTTGGGCAGATTCGCTCAGGCTACCCAACCATTGAAATTAGCTCTAGCCGTTAAAACAACCCAAGTTGAAAGTAGAAAAGCTTCTAATAAGTGCGATCGCCAGAGCAAGCAAGAATTAGCGGATATCCCAGTCACAGAATTAGAGGATAAATCTAGGCAGTATGCAGGTTCTGGCAACACTGAGAAAGCTGCCCAGGCACTGATCCAAGCATTTAAAGCTGCCCACTCGATGCAGCGCTGGCAGTTGTGCAAAACCTAGAGGATGCCTTGATCAAGGCGAAAACATTGGGCGAGATCGCTCTTTTATACGCTAAAACTGGGCAAAAACCAAAAGCAGATCAATTATTAACAGAAGCTCTTAATTCTGTCAATAGCATTCAAGAAAATTACCAAAAATCTAATGTCCGGCAGGAAATAATCCGCAACTAGATTAAAGCTGGACGGTACAATTATGCCCTGCAAGTTGCCAAAACAATAGAAGATGAAGTTAACAAAACAGAAACTATACGAGAAATTGCTTTTCAGGCTATTGAAAACGGACAGAATGACCAAGCTTTTGAGATTGTCCAATCGATAGACAGAAAGTTTTTTGATGACAGAAACAGAGGATTGCAGAAAATTGCGCTCGCTCAAACAATCCCCGGCCCTGAATCAAAAACGATTCTCTTAAAGAAAGACTATGACAGTCAGAGGAACCTGATTAGCAAGCTAGAAGTTGACGATCCCTACGACAGAGCCAGTTTATTGCAGGAAATAGCGATTGGGTATGTCCAGGCAGGACAATATAACCAAGCCCTACAAGTTGCCCAAGCCATACAAGATGCTGCCACTCGCCAGCAGGTAAGGCAAGGCCTGTGCTAGGCAGAATTGAGTAGAGACGCGAAATTTCGCGTCTCTACATTATGTGCAATTAAACTGACATCTTGCACCAGTTGCAACAACCGCCAGTGGTTAAAACCACTGTCTCATAGCTAAAGTCGTCTTCATACGACTGGCTAAGAGTTTTAGTCCACAAAGCGTGGACTTGATCTATAAGCCAGGGAATTTATTCCCCGGTGGGTTATAGGGCTTACTGAGAAGGGTGCAAGATCTCAGATTAAACAAATTCAATATCACTTTGATGATCAATCGCTACGCAGCGCATCAGGCACTTCTCAGCGCCACAATTGGGTCAAGTTTAGCTGCACGTCGCGCTGGTACGATGCCAAAAAATAGCCCAATGCTACCGGAGACGCTGACGGCGAGAATAATTGCTGCTGGTGAAACGCCAGCTTTTAAGGGGGTCAGTAAGCCAATGAGCAGGTTAGTACCGACACCCACGCCAGTGCCGATGAAACCGCCAGCAACTGAGAGAATAATCGCCTCGATAGTAAACTGAATTAAGATATCTTGCTGAGTAGCACCGATCGCCTTACGGAGTCCAATTTCTTGAGTGCGTTCGGTTACGGAGACGAGCATGATATTCATGACGCCAATACCGCCCACTAGCAGGGAGATAGCCGCGATCGCAGCTAACATGAGTGTCAGCGCCCCCGTAATCGTGTTGACGATGTTCAGGATATCTTTCTGAGTATTGACAGTAAAATCATCTTCACCGTTGATTTTGTGGCGTAGCCTGAGCAAGTTAGTAATTTGAAACTGGGCTGCCTCAACGCTTTCTTCGTCTTTTGCAGAGATGGAGATGAAGGTTAACTCCAGTCCATAGGGAGACGTGCGCCCGACGAGGCGGTTAGACATGGTGGTGAGCGGTACAAAGACAGAATCATCCTGGTTGTTTCCCAGAGAAGCGCCTTTCGGTTTCATCACGCCTACTACCTGAAATGATACATTTTTGATCCGCACCTGCTGACCGATAGGATCTTCGCTGCCAAAGAGTCTTTCTGCCAATTCAGAACCCAGCGTCACCACCTGGTTATTCCGTTTTAGATCTAAATCGGTTATAAAACGCCCTTTGGCGACATCAAAGCTTCTCACGGAGAGGAACTCTGGTGTTGTGCCCAGGATCAGGGTTGTGGCATTTTTGTTGCGATAGGTAACCAGTAGTCGGTTTTGCAGTTGGGGTGCGACTTCTTTCGCCGAAGGCACCTGGGAGGCGATCGCATCTGCATCCGCCAGCACTAGCGTCTTTGGCACCTCAAACGTTGTATTCCGGGTCTCCCGCGCGCCTGGAGTCACAAACAGCACATTTGGCCCCAAGGACTCAAACTGCTGTGCTGCAAACTTCTGGGCACCCTGTCCAATTCCTACCATAGCGATCACCGAAGCATTGCCAATGACAATCCCCAACATCGTTAGGCTGCTACGTAATTTATTGGCAACCAGTGTTGTTGCCGCCATTTTAACGCTTTCGACTATATCCATATATTTATTTCATTTCCAGTAGGGGCGTTCTGCCGGAATGTCTCTAGAATAATAAATGGGTAATATTTTTAGTATACAAAGTGTGGACATATAACTCTTATCACCATAATTAATCTGGGGTTGAATGATAGCCGTAAGCTAGAAAATAGTGCAATATTTGAGTTGATTAAGAACTGCTTATGCCTTCGCAAAAGACAAATATTTCTAATTCTGTTGAAGTTAATACTCAACCTCAGTTCTCTTCAAAGTCATGGCAGATCGAGCTACTCTACGACGGTCAATGTCCACTATGTCTGCGAGAAGTCAACTTCTTAAAAAGACGGGATGCAGGTCGAGGGTTAGTGGCGTTTGTAGACATTGCGGACGATAGCTACACCCCGGAAGCGCATGGCGGTGTTGACTTTGAAACCGCTATGGGGCGGATTCATGCTGTACTTCCAGATGGCACGGTGATTAAGAATGTGGAGGTCTTCCGCCGCGTCTATGAGATTCTGGGAATGGGGTGGATATATGCGGCTACCAAGTTGCCGATTATCGGTTTTATCGTTGATAAGTTATATGGAATTTGGGCTGACTGGCGGCTGGCTCTTACGGGACGACCAAATTTAGCAACAATTGTTAGCGATCGCCAAAAGCGCATTGAGTGCGAGACGCAAGGGCGTTGTCGGCTAAATGACCAGGAAGGTATACCTTAGTGAATAGGAATAAACTAACTAAAGAAAGTCAGCGGCACCAAGGTATCGGGCTAACCTAAAAATAGACTACTAGAGAAAGTAAATAAAAGAAAATGCAAGACTCGGCATATATTATCTTCATTGCCTTCGCTTGTATCTGGATACTAATCGGGGCCGCAGCTGTGATTGCACTTTTAAAATCCAATAATCAAGAGCTTCGGTTTGGCACATGGGGGCTGATAGTGGCTATTCCGATAATTGTGCCGTTTATCTTTGTTCTTGTCTATCAGGTCGCAAGACCATTTATTGGGCAACACTTTCTATAAAAGTTGCTACTAAATCGGAAAATCAATCTTTTATTAATGAGTTGCATTAGATTGCCAGTTTGTGAAGTACAGAAATACCTCATCCGCGCTTTCTTGCCCCTCCCATACTCAGGGTAGGGCTGGGGAGGGGTGTACTACTTTTAACTTCAAAGATTATTGTTATACCAATTTCCTTTAATGATGCTACAGATGATATCCCCCCCTAGCCCCCCTTAAAAAGGGGGGAAAATCTTGAGGCTTCAAAGTCCCCCTTTTTAACCCCGATTTAGGGGGATATTCCAAGTGTTGCATTATTTTATGAAATTGGTATTAGCACAGCAGTAATAAACACTTGCTGCTTAGAACTACTAATGGCACAAATTTAGTCACAAGGACAGCAATTTGTCACTGTAAAGTTGTATAGTACTCAAACCGCTTTTGTAGTTGTTCAACTGTGAGATTTTGAGTCCAGTATTCTACTAGAGCGTGACCAAATGCCCAGGCGTTGCGCTCTGCTGAAGCCGGGTTTTCTAGTAGCAGCGCCCAAAGCGATCGCAAATCAAAGGTGAGCGGGTTTTTGTCTGTATTCAAGAGTGAGAAAAGGTCATAAGCCATCTGGAGTTTGCCAATCACGATTGGCAACTGTTCCACAGGAATTTGCTCTGCCAGCAGATAGGCTAAGGCTGGTTGTCCGGTGGACATAGTGCTAATAAACTGGAGGACGGGACTTTTGAGCAGTGTAGTTAGTCCCTGTGTGGTCGCCATCTGGAAGGTATAGCGATCGATGATTTTGGCAGCGGCGACGGTGCGAGCTTCTAGATTACGCAAAAAGCGGGCAAGCCGCAGTTGCTTAGTAGGTGCGATCGCCTCCACCAGTCCCAAAGATAGCGCGTCTACTCCCCAAGCGCCTCGACTCGTTTTGATGTCAGTTGTAACGACGGGGAGAACTAAATTACAGTAGTCGCCCAGAAGCTGAGTGCGATAGAGGGTGGCTTCCCGAATCGCAATTTCCTTGGGGCGATCACCCGATTCCCAGTTGTAGGGAGGTTGCCACTCGCGAATGGGACGCAGACGATCCACTTGGGTGACAATTGCGATCGCAGGTAAGTCTGCAACTTCCGCCTTAATGTCTTTGAGAAAGTCCACATCCATTTGCAGAGCCGGATCGAGGGCAGGGGTGACGAGTAACAACAGATCCGCATTGCTGGCATACTCAAGTACAAGTTCCCGTAGATCTGCACGGTTAACTTGTTCGTAACCCGGAGTATCCCAAAGCGTCAGAGTTTCTCCGCTTTGGGTCTGCCAGTGGTAATTTTGAATTTTATCGGTACTGGGCAAAACATCCACTGCGGCTGTTTCTGCCTGAAACAGGGTGTTAATCAGGCTACTTTTTCCGGCTCCGGTGCGCCCCGCCAGGAGAATATTAACGGGTTTTTGCTCAACCGCCTCAGCTGATTCTGCCTCGCTGAGGATTTCTTTGAGGGTTTGGGTCTTTGCTTTGGGTAGAGTTGGTGTGGGGGATGAGAATGAAGCTGGCAGCGTAGTGCCTCCGTAGAGTGCGATCGCTTGCCGACATAAGTTTCGCAAAGCTGCTTCCCGGAGCAGCTGACTCAAATTCACCACCAATTCCTGAGTGGCACGATTACTAGAACCCTGAGTGGCTTGTTTTGCCACCGCTGCTACCGGATTGAAGAGCCACTGTGCCCAACTCCATGCTTGCCAGAGTTTACGAGCCGATGGTTCCACCTTACGGTAAACCTCATATGCCTCGTATGCTTGCCCAATTGTGACTTGATTGAGGGCAGGTGATAATTGATGCATCCACCGATCCAAGTCATTTACTGTTCCCCGAATCAGCGTGTAAGCCTGGGGAACGTAAATGTCGAGCAGGGGATATTTAACTTCCGGATGGTAGATATGGGCGATCGCACGGACAAGTTCCTGGCATCGCTGCCAAAAGGTTGACCAGTCTTCCCAAATTGGGCGATCGCTCTGTGCCGCTTGCAGAATCTCTTGGAGTGCAGCTTCTGCTTGTTGAGTGGCATCATTTCCCCCTGGCAGTCCTGCTATATCGTCTGTAGCGGATTCCAGTTCTTTGCTGACCTCTGCTATTACAGCTTCCATCTGATCTATTGCAGGTCGAGTCCATCTCACCAGCAGCCAACGCCAACCTACAAATATTAGGGTGAATACGCCCCAGATCCAATTGATACGCCACTCGTGAATCTGCAACCCTGCCGATACCAACAAGAAACCGACGATAGTTGCGATCGGGATTGCCAACACGACCCACTGCCATATCTTTAATCGCACCATTTCCCTATGCCTACCTAGATAAAACTTCCTATATCCCTATTGTTGATCTAACGCTCCTCTGATGCTATATCGCTGACTAGGCGATGACATGAGGAAAGTAAAGCGGTCTAGTTACTGCTAGCTGAAACACTTAGTTGAGTAGCTGTTACACAATCAGGCAAAGCAGAATAATTAAACCAACAGGGACTAACATCTGCAAAGCAGCCAATCTTCACAAGCATGGCATTGATTTGGTAGATGCAGTGTCAGTCGAAGCCGTTTAATTAGTAGTTAGGCTGTAAGCTCTTGGTTTAAAAGGTATTTTGAGGTGGTCTGTTGGCGTTCAGCATTAAATTAGACCACTCTAAGCAATTAAAATCTATAAAATTTGTACTATTAGGAGACATAGCAGATATGAAATTCTTCATTCCGGGTGCTGATTCACCCGAATCCGAACAAAAGGTGTACGAGGCTATCAAGTTACATTTGGGTGAGGGACTAGGTGCAAATTTCTCCGATCGTCGCATCAGAATTCTGCAATGGCGACATGATGGCAAGCGATACGAAGCTGAGGTGGGCAAGATAACACCATTCAATAACGAACTCGTGATTGCAATCCTCTACGATCCAGCTAGAAAGCTTTATCATGTATGTACGCATAATAGAGGTGTAGCACGAGATACTTCTATCTTAGCTGGTGAGTGGTCTGTTATGGGCGTCATCGACTTTGACGGAGAATAAGAAAGTATTCTTTGAATTGGGCCTAGCTAGTGGATCAAGCAAACCACTGTTCCATTATTACTCTGTTACTACAGCAATACATAATTCAATGAAAAGCTTTTTTGAATTGAAACTGATTGGAATCTCTAGTGAGCAGGAAAAGCTTATCGACCGGATTGAATACAACCTTTGTGATGGTTGGACAAGAGCTAAAGATATGGAGGCTGATTTCCAAGCTAATGACAAGATAGATTACCGTATTTTCGTTTGCCCAAAACCTATAGCTGCTTTGTTTTTAACATCTGACGAAAATAAATATCTATATGTCTGTAATATTGTCCCCAAAGAAAGTAATGAACTAGGAGTAGATATTTATAATACTATCCTAGAGGATTTTTTAACTAAGCTTGTTGAACCTGCTGCAAGCGGTCTAGATATCAGAATTGTCACGACAACGGCAGATAGAAGCATTGACAACTCAATGAGTCCAGAACTTGCAGAAAAATTTAAGCATTTTTCAAATCTTGCCAATAAATCTAGTGGTGGTACACATCCTTCTGATGAAAGGAGATTATTTGATTTAATTATTCAGGCTCACGTTGAAAAATCATTGCTAGATGAATCTAGCTTAAGAGAACTTTTAGTTGATGAAGGATGGTCAGAAGAACAAGCTTATAAACTTTCAATCAAGTATAATTTTGGTATGAATCTGTTGAAATATTACAATTCTTAAGGACAAGCTTTATGTCATGCAGTTTTTAATCCCGGAACTAGTCGAGGTTATCTGTGCCCGGTAAGCTTGGTTATTATATTTCTGCACTCCATAGTTTATTCCAGTAGCCAACCAAACAAATCTGCCAAAGTGAGACTGAAATTTTTGGCAAATTCTGGCACTGGCAAACGTGCTTCTGGTTCATCGAAAACATCTGTTGGTCGATCTGGCAGATATACAAATACTGATTGTTCCTCTGGATCAATTAGCCACCCCATCTGAGTTTCATACTTCAGACAGTGCAGAATATTTTTCGTTACTTTCGTCTGGCTTTGAGCAGGTGACAGGATTTCAATTGTCCAGTCTGGCGCTATTGAGAAAACATTCGCCACCCCACCATTTTCCTGGCGCGGAATCCGTTCCCAGGTAAATACAGAAATGTCTGGAACAGTTGAGCGTCCGCCAAAAGTACAGCGAAGCTCTGAAAAAGCTCGTGCAATGCGCTGCGGCTTGAGTATTACGTTGATTGCCGCTGCTAACTCAGTCTGAATTGCGCTGTGTTCTCCCTGAGGCATTGGCTTTAGGATAATCCGCCCATCAATGTATTCGCTCGCAGGTTTGGTTTCCGGAAGTTTCAGAAACTCTTCCAGCGTCAGGACTTGGGTAGGTGTTTGTAGCATTTGAGTTTACGCTTGAGGTAGCTAGTCACACCGCTTTTACCTGTTATTCTACAAAGTCATAGCGTAAGTTGGGTTGAGACGGTTCAGCCTGTCTCATGTGTTGCTTGATACATCCAATCCCCAAGTAGAGCAATATTTTTCTATGATTGGTGTGAGCAATATAGCCTATTGGAGTTTTTTAGGATGGTCTCAGCAGAACTACTCAATTCGGTACGAAAGCTGAACCGTGCGGACAAGCTTTACCTCATGCAGGTTTTAATCTCGGAACTAGGTCAAGAAGAAAGCGACCTACTCAAACCAGATCAGTCTTATCCTGTTTGGTCTCCTTATGATGCGTTCGAGGCAGCAAATACCATGCTAGACGTGCTGCGGGCAGCTAAAGCGCAGAATCATGCGTAACGCTGACCGATATCCCTTCATTGCTGCCGACGTTGCATTAGGTGAAGCTAGCTTTCGTCCACATTTACCCCTTACTCTTGTCCATCAACAACAATCAGTGATCACCTCTGACCTGCTAGATACAGGAGCGACGGTTAACGTGTTGCCATATCGGGTTGGCATTGAACTTGGGTATAGGTGGGAGAACCAGACAACTTTTCTCAATTTGACAGGCAATTTGGCTCAGTATGAGGCTTGTGCATTAGTGGTTCAAGCAGTGATTGGACAATTTGAACCGATCCAACTGGTGTTTGCCTGGACGCGAGCTACAGAGGCTCCGCTACTCTTAGGACAAGTCAACTTCTTTATGGAATTTGATGTTTGCTTTTACCGCTCACAGTTGTATTTTGAAATCAGCCCGAAGGTTTCGACCTCAGAGTAAGGTGGTGTTCTTAACGTTTAATTCCCTTAAAACGTTCTTGCGCTGTCTTAAAAGATTCTTGCATTACAGACTGAATCTTCTTGGGATCTGGTTTCTTACCACCCATTAAGTCACCGAAGTAAACGCAGGCTCCTTCACCCAATGACCAAGTGTAGGCTGCTGCCCAAGAAGCGGCAATTACGCTCCCAAAACCAGGTAGGAATTTGATTAATTCCCGTCCGACTGCCCGTGCTAGGAAGCCACCCGCGATCGCACTGACAACACCCCCAGCCTGCGATGGGGTCAGCGTCTGCCCATACAATGTCCCTAGCAGTCCCACCATCGACACTTGCAAGGCCGTGATCATGGGCATTGTCGCGAATGGCAGTGGCACCGCTTCCAGCGTCGCTGCAATGATCGCGAATGCCAGCATATAACGGCGTCCCACATCCCGATAGAGATTACCAATTTTATCGCCAGCTTTCTCATCCAATAACTGATAAATAGCACGAGCTTCCGCTTCTGGGAGTAAGTCTGCTAGAGCATCTCTCAGCGCCTCTAAGCCATAAAAAACGGGGGTGTAGCCGTCCTCTTCCAGGGTAAAGTCGATTGGGATAGCACTATCGCACACTCCTACAAAAGCTTGCTTAATCGCGGTAAAGGCTCGGTTAACCTCCTCATAGTCAGGTGGATAGTCAGGATGATCGGCGGTATCCGGAGGATAAACTTCATGCAAACAAGTAACCGCCAGCAGACAAGGAATATCTGGATACTGCTGACGCAGTTGAGTTGCAATGTGTCGCAGCGTGTCCGTCGCGAAATCATTAATTTTGACCGTCAGAATCAAAATTCTGGCGCGGCGACTCTTTTGTTGCAAATCGCCAACCAATTCCTGAATGATCGCCTCTTGGTCTTGGTTGACATCTCCCAGCCCCACCGTATCAGTAAAAATGAGCAACGGCAGGTCATTGGAAGGATAAGCATAGCGCTCGGTATGTTGCGTGTGGGGACGAAATCCCTGACCAACAATTTCAGCAGAAACTCCCGTCAGCCCCCGCACAATCGAACTTTTCCCGGCTTGCGGCTTGCCAATTAGAAGGGCTTCTGTGGTTGGCAGTTCTGCGCGAACCGTCTCTAAAATTTCTGCGACCTGAGTTTCGCTGACGCTAAACAATTGAACAACCGTCTGTGCTAATTGCTCTACAGGGTTGTGTTGCATCAAGCCCGCTGTTGTTTTATTCCAAACGCCAGCAATGCGGTTTGTCCAGGAATCATCTACTGGCTCAGCCTTCACATCATCAGTTGGTTCACTCAACTGCTGAGAATCACTTGACAGTTCGTTAGCATCACGTTGCTCAGTCATCTAAAATCTCGCGGGAGTATGGAAACAGTGCGTCTTTATACTAAGTTGCATTCATAAATAGTAGATAGAATCTTGTCCCCTTGTCCTCCTTGTCCCCTTGTCCCCTCCTTTCTATTATTTATCTTTATCTTCTGGCTGATCGGGTTTCCAACCTTTAGGAGGCTCCACAAACACGCGATCGCCCTTTTTGACTCCATCCAAAATCTGCGTTTGATTTTGAATTGATGGGCCAAGCGTCACTGGTTGAAACTTGGGTTCATTTTTTGTATCTGGTAATAATACGCCCGTTTTTCCTTGCTCAGTGACAATGGCGACAGTGGGGATAACTAAGGCATCTTTTACTTGTTCGCCCAAGAACGTCAGATTAACATTCATACCTGAGCGCAGCTGTTCCTTCTCAGTGTCAATTGCCACCCGCACCTCAAAAGAAGTGACGTTCTGCTCTACCACAGCTTCCGGTGATACTAATGCCACACGACCTTTAAAAATTTTATCTGGATATGCGTCCGCCACAATTTCAACGGGTTGTTCAACTTGAATTTGTCCAATATCCACCTCTGGGACTTTAGCCTTAATTTCTAAATCTTTAGCAATGGCAACGATCGCGGTTGAAGTAGCAGAAGCTGTACTGGAAGCCGAGGTTGTGGGGGTAACAAAGGCTCCCACATCTGCATATTTCTGCGTCACAATGCCCTCAAAAGGAGCGCGGATAGCCGTGTCTTGCAGCTGTACTTGCACCGCCTGCATAGAAGCTCTAGCAGCCTCAACAGCGGCTTTGAACTGAGCAATTTCTTCTGGGCGCTTACCATTTTGCGCCTGCTGTAGGGCAGATCTCGCTTGGGCAACCTCAGCAGCACGCTGGGCAATTTCCTCGCTTCGGGAGCCACTTTGAATCTGTCTTAACGAAGCCTGGGCTTCCGCTACTGCTGCTTCCTGCTTAGCAACTTCTTGGGGCTTGCTGCTTCTAATTTGATCTAAACGTCGTTCGGCTTCTTCCCGGTTAGCTTGAGCTGTGCTGCTTTCCGCCTCAACCTCATCAAGTTTATCAGCTGCGATCGCACCCTGCTGCCTTAAATTTTGATACCGACTCAGCCGCTTTTTGGCGAGGTTAGCCCGCGCTATAGCTGCATTAACTTGGGCTTGAGCTTGCTCAATTTCTTTCGGACGAGCCGCCTGCACCTGTGCCAAACCTGCTGCGGCTTGATTCAGGCGGGCTTGAGCCTGGGCAATCTCTTCTGGACGACTACCATTTTGGACTTGAGCCAAACCAGCTTCGGCTTGAGCCAGACGGGCTTTAGCTTGGTCAATCTCTTCTGGACGGCTGGTTTGCCCCTCTGCTAGACGCGCTTCGGCTTGATCCAGATTCGCTTTAGCTTGAAAAAATTGAGCCTGAAGCTCTGCATTTTCCATCAAGGCGATTTGTTGCCCCTGCTGCACTCGATCTCCCTGCTTGACAAACAGCTTTGCCAAACGACCAGCGTTTTTGGGGCTGAGGTTCACGCTCTGGAAGGGTACAACAGTACCACTGGCTGCGATTCGCACCGTCAGAGTTTCTGACTTGACTGGAACAGTTAGTTTATCAATGTCGATTTTGGGCGACGAGCGGCTGACAATAAAATAAGTGCCCGTGGATGCGATCGCCAGACCAACTGCAATCAGACTCAACACCCATTTGGGACGTCTTTTGATTTTGCCAATTTGGGGATGAGGTGAGGCAGTGTTGTCGGCGCTGTGAGGGAAAAGAGAGTCTTTAGGTTCGAGGTTTGAGTCTTGAGCTAAGAAATCTTGCCTCTCCCAGCCTACTTCGCTACTCTCCCTCTCTTCCCCTTTCTTTGAAGATGCTGGCATCTTGTGTAAGTTTTGCTGTGGTTAGCTGGTAGGGTCGGAATAACCCTTGCCAGTTTAGTAGTTGCTTGGCTGTACTTCACTGTCCAAAAGAAGCGAGCAAATTCCCTCTCAACAGTGTTGCTTCCTCTTTCTTAATCTTAGCTTTGTTGTTGCAACAGCTTTTTGTGTTCCCAGAGGCAACACCTACATCTAACTATTATTCCCCGCTATATCTTTATGGGTGGAGGCTACCGTAGTTCAAACTCGATACACTGATTGAGCAGTGGCGGTATGGTGTCAAGGTTTAGGAGCCTTGGATAATGGCTGATTTAGCTAACTTAGTCAGCAAACTTCAGGCGACATTGGGAAAGATGGAGGTGGCGCTGGGTGCGATTACGGAAGCGATCGCTTGGACTGACAATGATGGCACAATTCAATGGTCTAACGCCACCTTCGATCGATTAGTTGATCGAGGACGCTTCCAAGTTTTGGGAGCAAAGCTCTTTGACTTGCTGCCGTTAGAGCAACAAGGTCAAAAGGTTCCTGTGGAAGCACACCCTGTGAACATAGCACTGCAAGGTCAACCTTTAGCCACTGGAGAGTACGAATTTCAACAGGCTGATAAAAAATTAGTGCTGGAGGTAGCTTGGGCAAGCATTCAACTGCGGGAACAGGGAACAAGCGCTGTTATCCTACTCCGAGACATCACTCTTCGTAAGCAACAGGATGAAGAATTACGAAGACATCGGCAAGAGTTGCAGGCACTTGTAGAGGAGCGTACTGTCTCCCTCACAGCAATTAATGAACAGCTACGCAGGGAAATCATCGAACGCCAGCGGGCAGAAGAAAGCTTGCAAGAATCTGAGCAGCGCTTCCGACAATTGGCAGAAAATATCCATGAAGTGTTTTGGTTATCAGATTCTCATAAGCTCCAAATACTTTACATTAGCCCTGCTTACGAAGAGATCTGGGGTCGTACCTGCTTAAGCTTATACGAACAACCTAGCTCGTATGTGAATGCCATTCATGTAGAGGATCGGGAGTGTGCGCTCGGTGTGCTTGAAAAACAGAAGCTTGGAGAGCGTACTGAAGTGACCTATCGGATCATTAAGCCCGATGGTTCAATTCGGTGGATAAGAGATCGTAGCTTTCCCATCAAAAACAAATCAGGACAACTTTACCGTGTTGCTGGAATTGCGGAAGATATCACCGAGTCCAAGCAGGCTGAAGAAGAAATCCGCAAGACTCTGGAAAAAGAAAAAGAATTAGGTGAACTTAAATCTCGCTTTCTCTCCACATCCTCCCACGAGTTTCGCACTCCCCTAACCACAATTTTGTCATCTACAGAGTTGTTGGAATATTACGGATATAAGTTGTCTGAGCCAGAAAAACAAGAGCTATTCGGACAAATTGCCACTGCCACTCAACGCATGACCCAGCTTTTAGATGGGGTCCTCACCATTAACAAAGCTGAAGCAGGAAAACTAGAGTTCAAACCAACTGCTCTGGATTTGGAAAAGTTCTGCCGAGAGTTAGTCAGAGAAATGCAACTGGGTGCTAGCGATCAGCATAAAATTGCCTTTGTTAACCAAGGGAATTGTACCAGCGCTGTCATGGATGAAAAACTGCTGCGGCACATCCTCAGCAACTTGCTATCGAATGCTATTAAGTATTCTCCTCAAGGAGGTACAGTTAATTTTGAACTTTTTTGCCAGGAGCAAGAGGCTATGTTCCAAATCAAAGATTCCGGGATTGGCATTCCTGTAGAAGATCTACAACGGCTCTTTGAATCATTCCATCGTGCCGAAAACGTCGGCAATATTCCTGGAACAGGGCTAGGTCTATCTATTGTCAAACGAATGGTAGATTTACACCAAGGTCGAATCTGGGTTGATAGTCAAGTTGGGGTAGGTACAACTTTTACAGTCGCTATTCCGTTGAATAGCGGGCTTAGCAGTGGAAAAGAAGGCTAGTCCGAGGCTGAGTTTTCTGCCACGATAAAATCTATGATGCGTTAAATTACGAAGATTCCTTGTTATTCTTTTGAGGCTGCACCGTGCCCAAACGTATTTCTTTATTCTCCCTTCTAATTGTCCTGGGTTTATGGAGCGTGCAAGAGCCAGTTGTTGCACAGGCTCTCTTGCCCTATACCTTGCGGCTGGATGCCAAAGATATTGAGCAGCAAGGCTTGAGCTTGACACAGGATGCAGTTCAGCTAGCGCGATTCCAGCAGTATGAACTGGCTATGCAAAGAGCGCAACTGGCGACTCAACTCGCCCCTAAGAGCTTTCAAACCTGGTTCTTACTAGGAACCTTGTACGTGCAAACAAATCAGTTGGACAAGGGAATTGAGGCTATGCAAAAAGCTCGAACCCTTGAACCTAAAGAGGCGGCAATTCTGTTTAGTCTGGGATCGGCACGCTTTCAAAAGGGTGATTATACAGCAGCTATTGCGGACTTGCAAACAGGATTAAAGATTAAACCTGACGTTCCAGAGGCTTTATTTGATTTAGGCAATTCTTACTACAAGTTGAGCCAGTTTCCGAATGCGATCGCACAGTACCAAAAAGCAGTGGCGAAGGATGCCAAGTTCTGGCCCGCAATTAACAACATTGGTCTGGTTAAATACGAAAGCGGGGATGTGACAGGTGCCATCGGCGAGTGGCGGAGGGCGATCGCCATCGATAATAAGGCCGCTGAACCCCATCTGGCACTGGCGGTGGCTCTGTATACCAAAGGGGATAGGGAACAGGGTTTAGCTCTGGGAGAAGCGGCTATCAAGTTGGACAATCGCTATGCTGACCTGAAGTTTCTCAAGGAAAATCTCTGGGGCGATCGCCTGCTTGGCGAAACCAAAAAGTTCCTAGAAATTCCCAAAATTCAGGACAGCATCGCCAATAGTGAACAGCAACCCCCACAACAACAAGTAGTTCCCCAATAAAGTTCTTCTGTTGAGTCTCCCCGGCAGTCCATGACACGCAGGGCTACTTCATTGTCTAGAAAGGAAAATAGGCATCAATCAAACCGACCAAACCTTTCGGACTCTGCTTGGGGGACGCGGTCGTTCCCCAACGGGGGGTTTGGGGGGATACGCCCCAAGTCTGGTTTTCAAAGAGTGATAATTTTTTCTACCATGAGAATGAATCAGCCCTGATCCATGACAGGGAAGGGTTAGTAGTTAGTCGAAGCAACTAACCACTAACCCTTCCCTGCTATCTCAACAATAAATATCTTGCATAAATGGCTATTTAGTAGTACATATGTACTTAATTTCAATTGAGACTCACAGGCAACCCCAGTAAAGTAAAGCAAAATGCCCCCAAAAGCCTTGGGACAGGTATCTACCGACAACGGTGCCGAAATCTGCTACTTAAAGTAAAGTGTTGAGAAAGTTTTCGCGATCGGCCGACATAGCATAAACCGTGACCAGAATAATAGGCAGATTGGCAGTTTTAAAATTAGCTTTCAACATCTGCACGCTCTTGATAGGGTGAAATCCTTGTTTCAAAGGTACGTTGTAAAGGGGACATCTTTGATGCAATAAGTCATCACTCTCAAAACTCTAAGAAAATTTTTTGTGGTCAGGAGATAGGAAATAGAACTCATGGCGAAACAGTTGAACCTGCTTGCGACGGACAGGGTGATCCCCACGGCACTACACGCGGAGATGCAACGGTCTTATCTGGAATATGCCATGAGTGTGATTGTCGGGCGAGCATTACCCGATGTCCGCGACGGCTTAAAGCCAGTTCACCGGCGCATTTTGTACGCAATGCACGAATTGGGTTTGACTCCGGATCGACCCTATCGCAAGTGTGCGCGGGTAGTCGGGGACGTTTTGGGGAAATATCACCCCCACGGCGACCAAGCCGTTTACGATGCCCTGGTGCGGATGGTGCAGGAGTTCTCCAGTCGCTATCCCTTACTTGGCGGTCATGGCAACTTTGGCTCGGTGGATAATGACCCACCAGCAGCAATGCGCTATACGGAAACGCGGCTGGCTGCTATCAGTCATGAGGCGCTGTTGAGTGAGATTGGTGAGGCCACAGTTGACTTTATCGGCAACTTTGATAACTCTCAGCAGGAGCCAACGGTACTCCCAGCGCAGCTACCGATATTGTTGCTCAACGGGTGTGCTGGAATTGCCGTAGGCATGGCAACCAATGTTCCCCCTCATAACTTAGGTGAGGTAGTTGATGGCTTAATTGCTCTGATAGACCGACCTGATATAGCGGATGAGAAGTTGTGGGAACTGATTTTAGGGCCAGACTTCCCTACAGGCGGCGAAATCCTGGGCATGGAGGGGATTAAAGAAGCTTACTCCACCGGGCGCGGCAGTATTTCTGTGCGCGGTGTTGCCCAGATTGAAGATGGGGAGACAGAATCAAGTAACTCCCATCCAAAATCCAAAACCCAAAATCTCAAATCCAAAAAGGGGCGTCATCGGCGGGTAAAGATTGTTATCACTGAGTTGCCTTTCCAAGTAAATAAGGCTGCCTGGATTGAAAAGGTAGCGGAACTGGTTAATCAGGGACGAATTGAGGGAATTGCCGATCTGCGGGATGAGAGCGATCGCGAAGGTATGCGCGTGGTAGTGGAACTCAAACGTGACACCAATCCCCAAGCTGTTCTCGATCAGCTTTATAAGCAAACTGCCCTACAAAGTAATTTTGGGGCTATTTTGCTGGCATTAGTGGATGGACAGCCGCGCCAGCTAAGTCTGCGACAACTATTAGAGCAATTTCTCACCTTCCGAGAACATACGCTCACCCGACAATACAGCGATGAGCTAGAGCAGGCTCAAAGACGCATTCACCTTGTGGAAGGATTGCTAATAGCCCTAAACCAGCTAGATGCTGTAATTGATATTCTCAGGAATGCGCCTGATGGCAGTACAGCTAAACTGACGTTCCAGAACCAATTCAACTTCAGCGATACTCAGGCAGACGCTATATTGTCAATGCCCATGCGTCGCCTCACGGGTTTGGAACAGCAGAACTTAAAGGGGGAGTTTGAACAGCTGAGTAAGCGCATCAAGCTGTTACAGCGGTTACTTAGCGATCGCCACGAACTGCTCAAAGGCTTGAAAAAAGACTTACGCGCCCTCAAGCGCAAATATAACGACCCACGGCGAACAAAGATAGTCGTGAGCAAAGCTAAAAGTCAGGAACCAGAAGTTAGAAGCCAGAAGTCAGCAGCCAAGAGTCTAACTTCCGATTCTTCAACTCAAAACTCAAAACTCAAAACTCAAAACTCTTATCCCCAACTGCCAATTCCCGAGATCCAAACCCCAGAAGAAGAGGTGGTTTTGGAATTTACTTGCCAGGGATATGTGCGACGGCTATCAAAAACTAAAGCTAAATCAGCGTCTGCCAAAGCTGGTGATGATTTAGCGATCGCTACCCAGCTAGTTAATACTCAAGCCGAGTTAGTTGTCATAACTGGCAGTGGTAAAGCTCACTCGCTGAAAGTGCGGGATATTCCCCCCACCCCTAGTGCTTCACGGGGAACAGCACTGGTAAGCTTACTTCCACCAGCATCGCAGGGAACATCAGAAACCATAGTCACCCACTTTTTCCTGCCAGACTCTTTGGAAGCAGCGAGTCTAGTTCTAGTTACTCAGCGAGGACAAATCAAGCGTCTGCCGATATCAGAACTGGCTAACCTTACAGGTCGGGGTCTTACGCTTATCAAACTCAAAGATAATGATGAGTTACGATATGCCAGTCTTAGTAACGATCGCCAAGAGGTAGTATTGGCAACTTCCGGTGGACGCCTGCTGCGCTTTCTCCTCAATGATAAACAACTGCCGATAATGGGACGCACAGCACAAGGTTTGCAAGCATTGCGGCTCGGTCGTGCAGAAACGCTGGTTGGCGCTTTGACACTGGATGGCAGCGATAACCTGTTACTCGTTTCACAGCTGGGATATGCCAAACGCTTACCTGTAAGTGCCTTGCGGCTGGCAAATCGAGCCGACATTGGCACTCAGACACTTCAGTTTACGAGCAAGACGGATGCTTTAGCTGGAATGGTATCAGCACCAGCAGCAGCTGAGGTGGCATTGCTAACGGATGCCCAGCGAGTAATTCGTTTGCCGATGAAGTCGGTCGCTTTCTGGGGTAAAGATGGAACGGGCGATCGCATTTCTCAACTCAAATCCGATGAAAAAGTTATCACTGTAACAGTGCGATCGCTAGCAACAGAAGAAAGCTGAAATCTGACCGAGAAAGCAAGTAGCTATTAGCGATCCTTTACATACCTACTTGCTTTCTTATTTCAAGGCACGGCACTGCTGTGCCTTGAATTTATTTATAGCAGTAGCCATAAGGGTTAGGAAAATTGACCTTACAGCTTAATTGATGTAGGCGATGCTCGATTACGATTCGAGCGTACTTCTACCCCCCCTGAACAGTTACTTTAGTTCTGATGAAAAAACTTTAGTTACTGGCGGTAATAAAACGCTTGAAGTTTGGAACACTGAAACTCGATAAAAATGTTTATAAAGCTGACATGCAACGTTTCTTCTGTTCTTGGCTCACACCGGGCTATGATGTGCAGTATGCGATAAGGATTATACAAACTACTAAAAGCGGTGGCGTCTACAACCAATCAAAACAGATTCGGTTTTAGGTTTCTAAATAAAGGCGCAGCAAGTGATTTGGAGAGTCGGGGTGAGATAAAATCCACTTCCATAACTTTTTTTACTGACTGCTATGCTATCAGTCGTGTAAGTGATGCAACTTGAGGTTAAGGTCACACCGCTGACAACACCAACGAATACGTACTTCCAACTGGGTAATTTAAGTCTAAGTGTCAATGGGGCGATCGTCCCATTGTATTGCTATTTTCTCAAATTAAGATTGGACACAACCTTAATGCTTTACTCATAAGGAATCAGCTTCTCTAACCTCGTTTATTTTTTATCCTATTTCCTCCCCTACTCCCCCGCTTGCTTTGAATAAGCTAGAGCAAATCGGTTTATGCTAGAACAAATTAAACGGCATAAAGCTTACATTTTATTGTAAAGATGCTAATAAGCCAAATTTACCCCAAGCCACAAAAGTAATAGGAATACAAAAATTCACAGCCTCTATCAGGCTAAATGGAATATCCCAACCAGTCCCAGCCACTTTAGCCATTGCTATTAGGTTAAGAAAGGTAATATGTCAAATAGCCCAATAGATAGCCTCAATCCCTGCCCTACTCTCGTTGAAGATGGGGAATTGTCTCTCCCAGTCTTCAAATGTCTACTCAACGGGCAGATTGAACGGGTAGACAATGCCACTTATCTAGTCGGTCAATCTGGGCGCTGGAGAATCACATCAAAAGGTCACTTTTGGCCTGAAGGCATTTGGCAGTGGAGCGTTGTGCCGACGACTAGCTCAACCGGAGAAATTGGCACGGTGGAAATAATTTCCGCCGTGCAGCCACAACCTGGTAAAGAATTCTGTACCTTGGTCGGGAGGGTGGTGCAGCTTGGGAAAAAAAACGGTACTGTCCTGCTCAAGATAACTCGATCCGGGCAGAAAATTTTGAAGATCACCCTGCTTGGGGCAGTGCCACAGATGAAAATCGGGGAGGTGTGGCAAATAAGTGCCAAGCTACAGGATAGCTGCTTCCAAATTGAGTCTGCCTTTCCCCAAGATGAGAAAGCGGAATTATTTCCAGAGATGCCGCCACCTGTGGCGGTAAAAAATCCCCAGGTTGCCCCGGTGTCGCCGCAGAATTTGACAGATGCAGCCGTGAAGCGACGAGTGCTAGCGCAGGGTGTTGTGCAAGAAACCTTCGAGCAAACTGCTCAAAGGTTAGTCCCCATAGCGCAGCAAGCACTTTCTGAAGTGACAGGGGAAAGTGAATGGGTTCTTCAGCAACCTGTAGAGCGTGATCGTTGCTGGGAATGGGAAGCAAACAAGTCTATTAATGAACTTCAATTACGAGCCAGAGTCCGGGTGAATTCCAGTACCCTTGTCACCCAAGTATATCAGTATACTTCGGGGCATCATAGGCTACCTGGCGACAACAGCGACAATGCCTCATCCTTGTTGCTGGATACTGACTTTGACAACGAAGACCCCATCAGCCAACTCAGCCCCAGCTCTCAAACATGGCAAACCAATCTCCAATCTCAAATCGAAGTAGAGCAAGAGGACAATCCAAAATCTAAAATCCAAAATCCAAAATCCCATGACCGCCTAGTGGTAACACCTTTGGGCGCTGCTCGTAGCATTGGCGCTTCTTGCTTCAAAGTGGAGATTGGACCATATGAGATTGTCCTGGACGCTGGAACCCGGCCCAAGGGCAATAATCCCTTGCCAGCGCTTGATTATCTTGAGAACCCTGACCTGATGCTGGTTACCCACGCCCACCAGGATCATATTGGGGCGCTGCCCGTGTTCCATCGGGAGTTCCCCGGTACACCGATGATTTGCACCCCCGGAACCCGTGAAATTGCTCATGTGATGCTCACAGACGGTTTGAAGGTGCAACAGTCTAGCGAGGACTTCCAAGAGCTATTTGATGAGATTGACTTGGAGCAGACTTTATTTCGGCTGGAGACGCAACCAGTAGGGTTAGATTTTGAGCCACTGCCGGGATTGAAAGTGCGATTTATTCATGCAGGTCACATAGTTGGTGCTGCCTGTATATATCTGCGATATGGGGAGCGAAGTCTTTTCTACACTGGAGATTACAACACGACCAATAGCCGCACCACCGATGGCTTAAGGCTGGCTGACCTCCCGGAAGCGGATATCTTGATTACCGAGTCAACATACGGAGCTTCTACCCATCCGTCCCGGAAAGCACAAGAGACAGAGTTACTCAAGGCTGTGGCAGAAGTAGTTCTTGCTGGTGGGAACGTGCTTATCCCTGCTTTTGCCTTGGGACGCGCTCAGGAGATTTTGCTGGCGATTCGCACGTCTGAGTTGTTCCACAAGCTGAAGATTCCGGTTTATGTTGATGGCTTGGTCAGAGCTGTCACTGATGTCTTCATTGACCACCTAGAGCTACTACCCCCAGGTGTGCAAAACTTTGCCAAGCAGCAAGAGCCATTCTTTGCGCCCAATGGCACACCCCCGATTATCCCTATTGGTAATAAAAGAGAACGTCCGTTAGCGATCGCTAAACCTAGTGTAGTCATCGCCAGTTCTGGAATGCTCTCTGGGGGGGCTAGTGTTTATTACGGTCAGGTGTTGCTGGAGCGGGAAAACGCTGCCGTGTTTATTTCTGGCTACACCGACGAAGAATCTCCAGGTCGCTTCCTTCAGGGACTACAAAAGGGAGACACCATTGAGCTTGAGGGCAAGGAGTTGACCGTCAACGCTACGGTAAGGCGCTTTAATCTCAGCGCCCACGCCGATAAAGTGGGGCTTACTCAGGTTATTCACCGAGTCAATCCCAAGCATCTGATTTTGATTCACGGCTCCACCGATGCCCTGAATGAACTGGCTCAGACTGGCGACCTTAAGGACAAGTATATTGTTCACATCCCAGCAGTGGGCGAGGCTGTGGAGTATGGGGCTGTACCAGACCACATCTCTGCCACGCAAGTTGCCAAGCTAACGCTCCCGGCTGAGTTTGAAGTGGAAGTAGCAGCAGAAGTTGAGGGCGCATGGATCAGAATCCCGCAGTCGGTAGTCGAGTCTGACCCACGCTGGCAAATATTAGCTGCCAATGGGCTACTCAAAGCTAAGTGGAATGGCATCGCGCTCAAGCTCACTCCTGTGACTCAACGCGATTTGGCGCTTGAGGCGGTGTTAGCGAAGCGGGGCGCGGCAGCGCACTTCGCATCAGGAGAAGACTGTTGCGCGGTGTGCCAGTTCTTTAAGGGCGGATATTGCCAAGGCGAATCCAGCCCTTTGTTTCAGCTGCAAGTAGACCCACAAGGTAAGTGTCTAGAGTTTATACAAGATGAAAAATTCGCTCCCTTAATAAACTCTCAAGAGGAAGATGAAGAGACGGATTTTGACGACTGATGCGATCGCGCAGTTGTACAACCGATCAACTGGGAATAAATTTAAGCGATACGCCATTCATGCAATAGCGCTGGTGAGTCGGGGCTGGACCATCATTGAACACATGGCCTAAATGCCCACCGCAGCGATGGCAATGCACTTCAACTCTGGTCATAAAAAGTGACTTATCTGTAGTTGTCGCGATCGCGCCTTCAATGGGGGCAAAAAAACTCGGCCAGCCAGTACCGCTGTTGAATTTAGTTTCAGACGTAAAAAGTGGTAGATCGCACGCAGAGCATACATAAGTCCCCTCGGCGTATTGCTTATCAAGGGGGCTGGTGCCAGCGCGTTCAGTTCCGTGTTTACGCAGCACGTTAAATTGTTCTGGTGTCAAAACTTGACGCCACTCTGACTCGGTTTTGTTGATTTCAAAGTTATTGCTTGAAGCTGCCATAATTTCTGACCTTCCAATTAAATAGCGCCATAACCAGGCTGCGCCTACGATTGTGGCACCCGCCTCTAAAAGATAACGTCTTTTCATGATCCATCACTCGGTTGCCAATTAACCAGGCCGTTTCAGCTTGAGAGAAGGCGATCGCATATCGCTCAACTACATCTCTATCTCTAATAGACATCTCCAGAAATTAATGTAGAGACGCACCTTAGCGGAGCCATGCGCGTTAGCGCTATTGGCGCGTCTCTACATTCTATGAGTGCGAGCACCCGATCCACCTAGACTACTTAGGTATAGCAGTTGCCATAAGGGCGCTTGAAAATCGACACGAGTCCCTATGCACCCATAACTACTGCTATAGCTGAAGAATTGCTAAAAGCTAATTGCTAAAAGCTAACTGCTAATTGCTATAAAACCTGCCGCAAGGCTTCCAGGAGGCTATCGACGCTTTCTTTTCGGCTATTAAAGCCCATTAGACCAACGCGCCAAACTTTACCTGCGAGTTCGCCCAAGCCACCCCCAATCTCAATGTTGTGTTCGTTCAACAACTGACGCGCGATCGCCTTGCCGTCTACACCCTCTGGAATGCAGACAGTGGTGAGCGTTGGTAGCCGGAACTCCCGCGCCACGTGGAGGCTGAGCCCTAAGTCTTCTAAGCCCTCCCAGAGGTACTCCACGTTCTTTTGATGCCGCCCCCAGCCGTTGGCCAGTCCTTCTTCGGCAATTAAACGCAGCGCTTCCCGCAGGGCATAGTACATATTGGTGGGGGCGGTGTGGTGATAGGTGCGTTCGTTGCCCCAATATTTACTCAGCAATGACATATCCAAATACCAGTTAGCAACCTTGTTGCGGCGCTGCTGCAATTTCTCCATCGCCCGTGGACTCATCGTAAACGGCGAAGCACCGGGTGGGCAACCTAACCCTTTTTGGCTACAACTATAGGCTAAGTCAATTCCCCACTGATCCAGGAATATAGGAACGCCACCCAAACTTGTTACCGTATCCACCAGCAGCAAGCAACCAAATTCACGACACAAGTCACCTACCCCTTCCAAGGGTTGACGCGCCCCCGTGGATGTTTCAGCATGAACCAAAGCCAGAATTGCCGGACGGTGGGTTTCTAAAGCCGTTCGCAGTTCCTCCAGCGAGAAGACTTGTCCCCAAGGTTTGGTAATCGTTCGCACATCCGCACCATAGCGTCCTGCCATATCAACGAGACGATTACCAAAGTACCCACTGACGCCCACCAGAACGACATCACCGGGTTCAGTAACGTTAGCGATGGTTGCTTCCATTGCCGCCGTCCCCGTACCGCTGACAGCAATTGTCAGGGGGTTTTCCGTCTGCCAAACATAGCGCAGCTGCGACTGAATCTCATCCATGAGGTGCAGAAATGCTGGGTCGAGGTGTCCAATTGGCGGGGTATTCATTGCCTGGAGGACAGCAGGATGGGCATTCGAGGGGCCTGGGCCAAGCAGCAGGCGAGTGGGTATTTCCAAGGGGGCGAGTTGAAGTCGCTGACGGTCGTTAATTGAGAATGTTAGGGTCATTATTTATTCTAGGGTTATTGCCAATCATTGCTTGATTAGCACTCTTGACACAATAAATTGACGGGATTCCAGTTTTTTTATTATAAAATCTAGCATTCCGAACTGATTTATTATTTTTTATCTTTCTTTTCTTTCTTCGCGCTATGGGCGTCTTAGCAGTTAGCTAAAAAAATAATTATCCCAAGCTATTAACTAGATAGTGGCTAGCCGCTGAATGCTTGTGAAGCATAGAACAGAATACTTTAGTTGGAGATTTATTTATTGTACCTTCAGGGGGAGAAAGCAAGAGTACCCAAGACGCCATCGGCTTCTTATGCTAATTCTCCGTGCGTGATGCAGAGGCGATGAAACCGCAGATTTTTGATGCCGCAGCATAAAATGTTGCCAAGCATGTAATTTGGGAAGCGAGAACTGAGATGTCCTTCCTAACTTTGTCTTCAACTGGCAATTTATTTGCAATTAGCTGCTAATACTACTCATATTTGAATAACCTACATATCGCCAAGATGAAAATACCTGATAGCTTGGGTTTGAGATTGTCAAACCCCAAATGGGTAGGATTTGGTTTCTTCGCCTATTTCCCCTCTAGATAATTTTTTAGCTGAGATTGCAGTCTAGACCTGGCTCTGGCAATTCTTGACTTGACGGTTCCTAAGGAAGCACCAGTGATTTCAGCAATTTCCTCATAAGCCATGCCTTCGATTTCCCGCAGGACAATTGTAGTGCGGAATACCTCTGGCAAATCTGCGATCGCCTCTCGCAGTTGATCGTGAAACTCCCGCGTCGTCATATCTTCGTCGGGACTAGGAGCATCTGAGGCAATTTCCCAATCCATCTCCCCGTCATCAACCATACGGCGAGCATCCAGCGACAGGGGATGAGGCACTCGTTTGCGTTTACGCAGTTCGTCATAAAACAAGTTGGTAGCAATGCGACTCAACCAACCCCGGAATTTTTCCGGTTCATTTAAGCGCTTGATATTGCGGTAAACCCGAATCCAAACTTCTTGAGCGATATCTGCCCGATCCTGCCAGTCTGGAGCCAAGTGGTACAAAATCTTATCAACGTGAGACTGATAACGGCGCATGAGTTCGGCAAACACCGCACGTTCAGGACGGATACCTGCCTGAGAGAGCAAAATCAAGTCATAGTTGGACAGTTTGTCCGGTTGCACCTTAGTTTGAGGAACAGTTGCCTCAACCATTGATGAAGACATATAGATTGATTGACTCATGGCTGAAATAAGTACCTCTACAACTATTTCCAGTTAAACAAAAATACTGATGTTCGTGGCATGGGTAGTAACCAGTTTTCAAAGTGTCCTTATATGCCATATTTCCAAATGTCCGGCAGGGATTGACAATAGCTAATTAAACTCATCCCCTAGAGCTATGCACGGGGGAGAGGGATGTTTTCAGTTAAGTGTAAATACAGCACTTTTTATAAATTTACGGATTTAGGAAGCCATTGGGCATTATGACACCTCGAAGATCGGCACTCTTGAAATTGGTATCTCGAATATCAGCACTGCTTAAATTAGCACCCTGAAGATAAGTCCCCCTGAGATCCGCACCCCTAAGATCGGCATTTGTTAGATCCACACTTTCTAAATAGGCACTCCTTAAATCTGCATCCCTCAGATCGGCATCTGTAAGATTAGCATTTGTTAAATTTACGCCTCTGAGATTGATACCCCTTAAGTCAGCCCCCCTTAAGTTACACCCTAGACATTGATGAGTTGACTGCAATTGCCTGAGGGCATCTCCAGGATTTTCAATCAATATAGGCTGTACCTTTACCGGACTTCTAGGAATGATTAAACCCGTGCTTACCACACTAACCAAGGCGATGTTGAGCAGCAAAACTTGAGTGGCGATCGCTCTCAGATTTTCTGCACTTATACGCCTAACTGGTGTTGTTGCACAACCAACAACATCAATAGGCAGAAGTGCATTCAGCGCCGTAGTAGCATCGGGGTAGCGATTTTTTAGGCTAGGTGCAACCATCTTTTCTAGCCACTCAATAAACTGTGGGCTTAAATGAGGAACCAAGCGCTTAAAGTTTATCCGATAAGCCTCATCAATTAAATTGCCAATTTCCGATGAGCGTGTTTGTGTCAGCAAACAAATCAGCGTCGCCCCTAGACTATACAAGTCAGAAGCTTTGGAGATAGGACGATTAAACATCTGTTCTGGGGGCATAAATCCTAACGTACCTTTAACCACACTGCTTACACCCATTTCTTCACCCCCGATTCTCGCCAATCCAAAGTCTACCAAGTAGACTTTAAATTCCTGCCTATCGACCAGGATATTTTCCGGTTTAATATCCCGATGAATCACCGGAGGAACTTGCTGTTGCAAATAGACTAAAACTTCTAAAATAGCCACAGCAATCTGCTTAATTTCCTGAGGGGTAAAAAAGCTCTGCTCGGCTAGATTCGGAGCTTGCTTATATTCTTGTACTAAGCAAAATCCCTCTTTAGTTTCAAAAGAATCGAGGTATTGGGGAATACTGGGCGAATCAAGCTGTTGCAGTAATTCAATTTCTCGCTCATGATCTAAGTAATCTGACCAACTGGTTCCAAATTTAGCAAACTGAAACTGCTTAATCGCCACAGGTTGCTGAGTCAAAGCACTGGTTGCCCGATAGGTAACTCTGCCGCCGCTTTTGTTGTGTCCTAGCTCTCGCTCGATTTGATAGCCTTGTTCAGAAAAATCAGGAAAGTGGCTCTTAGCAGAGGGGCGCGATGCACGGCTATTCTTAGGGTCAATACTATCCATATTTATACTCGGTATTGCTATAAATTTTGAAATTTCTGTAAAGACACGGTACTCCCGTGCGCTACTAGTGTTGTGCGCTTCCTAGCGTTTTGCTTCTTGTAACTAAACGGATAAACTCTGCCCGATATCCTTCTAAGTCCTCACTCTGCGATTGACTTGCCAAGCTCAATACTTCGTCAAAAGTAGCTTTTCCCTTATATGGAGAATCTCTTAATAGCATTCCGAAAGCGGCAACCGCTGCTGAAAATTTAAAGTTATTCGAGGCTGACGTTAGTTTCACCCCTCGGTCAACTACTGGAGTTGTAAGCAGTTGAGAAGTAGCGCTATCGGGTAGTTTGTAACGCAGTTTTAGTTGCATTAACTCATTATTTCCATAAGCAACAGGTAAAACTTTATTTTGTTGATATTTCAAAGAGTTAATATTTGACAACTGAACATTACTTTTCAACCCAACAGGAATAATTTCATAAAGGGCTGTTACAGAATGTCCTGCCCCTAGTTCACCAGCATCTTTAGTATCATCGTTGAATTCTTCATCCTTTAGTCGTCGGTTTTCATAACCAATCAGACGGTAGGCTTGTACTTTAGCTGGATTGAATTCTACTTGCATTTTGACATCTTTAGCAATTGTCAGCAAAGTACCTCCCAACTCTTTTACCAGTACTTTTTTAGCTTCCAGAAGGTTATCAATGTAAGCATAATTACCGTTGCCTTTATTAGCTAGCTGCTCCATTTTGGCATCTTGAAAATTTCCTGTGCCAAATCCAAGTACTGTCAGGAAAACACCTTGCTTTCGCTTTTGTTCAATTAAGCGGACTAATTCAGCGTCACTGGAAACCCCAACATTAAAATCGCCATCTGTTGCTATAATGATGCGGTTATTTCCGGATTTAATAAAATTATCTTTAGCTAGCTTATATGCAAGTTGAATGCCTTCTCCACCTGCGGTAGAACCGCCTGCCTGTAGCTGATCAATGGCGTTTAAAATTTTATCTTTCTGGTTACCTGGGGTTGGGGGTAATACTAAACCAGCAGACCCAGCATACACAACAATGGATACTCGGTCTTTGTCTCTCAATTCGTTAACTAACAAACGGAAAGCTGATTTGAGGAGTGGCAGCTTGTTAGGCTCATCCATTGAACCGGAAACATCGAATAAAAATACGAGATTGCTGGGAGGCAAATTTTCTGTAGAAATATTTTTTCCCTGTAGTCCAACATGAACTAACCTGTGCAATGGATTCCAAGGAGCATCGGAGATTTCTGTATTCACAGAAAAGGGGCGATCGCCTTTTGGCTGTGGATATTCGTAAGTAAAATAATTAATCAGTTCTTCTAGACGCACGGCATCTTTGGGTGGCAACTGACCTAAGTTGATAAAACGCCGGACGTTGCTGTAAGAGGCAGCATCTACGTCTATAGAAAATGTGGATAGAGGGTTGTTGCTAACTCTGAGAAAGGGATTTTCATCAATGGGATTGTATGCCTCCCGGCTGAATTCTTGCCCGCCTTCACTATCTGTAGCTTTCCTTTGGGCTAAAGACGTGTTGGCAGTAGGGGATAATTGCTGAGATGCTGGTGATGAGGCAGGTAAGGATGCAGTAGAAGCATCATATTCAGCAGGTGCAGCCCCAGACTGGTTAGCTGAAGATCCAGAGGTGGGTTTTTCAGATGAAGAATTGCAAGCGGTAGTCAACTGTCCCAATACAGCAGCTATGACTAAAACGGCGATCGCTCTATTTATGTGCTTCATAATCCCACATGGACGCCAACAGGCGCAGTACTTAGGGCAAAAAAGCTGATGAAGCAACAAACTCTCATCCCTCGCATCCCCAGGTATAAGGGAGCAAAGCAAATAAGCAGTACTGTTATTAAGATAGGAAACAGCTTTGTCGCCACCTCATTGTTGCCAGTATGCCTGAGGAGAGCGCCTCAGGATAAAGCCGTTACTTTTTTTGTAACCAAACGGTTCCTTCCCATAGTTAACAGGCACAACTACCAGTAATTAACAGTAGGAGTTTGCTCACGGGTATTTGATGCAGACTGGCTGCCTGGGAACGAATTTTGCACTATAAGTTTCTACAGGCTTCTTGCCATACCCCCGGAGGGTGGAAATCTCTATTGGGTTAGGTAGAGGACGCAGATCGCGGACTTCGCAAAAGGCATTCCAATTACTATCGCTGCGGGTAGTTTCGGGGCGGAACCTGTCCCCCTCTGGGTGTTTTCCTCCTAGAGCATTCACACAGCCTATGTACACAGCACGCCACGAAACTTTCAGACCTATCGGCTGTTTTGTTTGGGAGGCGTAGATAAGAACTTCCACCTCAGCACCCTGACGTTCACTGTCCACCTTGTCAAAAAAACCTTTGTCCGAGAAACCAAAAGCTACCTTTCCTTCGCGATCGCAGATTATTTTCCCAGATTTCAGGTGTTCTTCTGGCACTGGAGCAAGAATCGCCAAATCCCGTGTCATATTCAGATCTCCGATTTTAAATCGCGACGCAACCGAAGGGCATGAAAAATACTTAGTACATCGTGTGTCCAAGTTGGCAACACTATTGTCATAAAAATTTCTTCCACGCTATGGATAATGCCAATAATAATCGCTAGCCAAAGGGCAATCCCTGCATAATCAAAGCCGAATAGAGCAACAGTGGCTATAAAAAGGGTTATTCCCCAAGCTTTTGCTGAGTAGGTGTGATAGCTAGCAGGTTTGCCATACTTCACCAAATTGACAATCCACCACGCTATCTGAGCAAAGAGAACCATCAGCAACGGCGTACTAAAGGCAATTACAACATCGAAATGCACTAGCCATGCACTAGCGAATACGCAGATATAAAAGCTGACATCAGCCCAGCTATCAGCCTGACGCAACTGCGGAGTGCTGACACCGAGGCGTCTGGCGATAACGCCATCAAAGATATCTGACAGAAACGCTGCTACAAAACCAACCATGAACCAAACGCTCGTCTTGCCGTCAACAGCGTCCAATAGCAGAAATGGGCCAATCAGAAAGCGGATAATGACAAGGGCAATAGGTATATATTTCATAATGCATGGCAGTTCTGATTTTTGCTTTACTTACAGTTACTGACCTGCAAGAAATGCGTTTAAATCTGGGATGTCTACCCAACTACCTTTGGCATGGGATTCATGAGTTAAATCCATTAGCAACTGGGAGTAAACTCCTTCTTGCAGTGATGGTGCGATGGTCGCAGGCCCGCCTTCGGCGATCGCATCTCCCCGATCGATTCCTTGCACCCACTGATCTACAACTCGGATAAAAGGGGCAATACGCCCATCTGCATAACTTTTAGGAAACGCCAGCCGACTCGGAATTTCTACTTCCGCCAAGGGTTTACCTGCTGGTGCAGCCCAGAGTTGAAATCCATGCACGTAATCTTTCTGATTATCGCTGCCCAAAACTAACGTGCCGCGATCGCCATATACCTCTACCCAATGCCCTCGCCCCTGATAAGTCACAGAACTGATGCAAACTTGGCAAGGGGTTCCATCCGCCAACTCTAGCATCAGCATACAGGTATCATCAGCATCAACTGCCTTCATTTCACCCGTCTCTGGATCTAATCGAGCCGGAATCGCCGTACTCAAGCGGGCACATAGACGTTGCACCGGGCCAAACAACCAGTTGATGTAATCAAACGTATGGGAACCTACTGCCCCCAACACTCCACCGCCCCGATCTTTACGAGCGTACCAGTTCCAAGGTCGTGAGGCATCAGCACGACTAGACACCAACCAATCAATCTTAATCAGACGCTTCTGCCCCACATACCCTTCAGACAATAATTCCGCTAACATCTGCCACGCGGGTACAAAGCGAAATTCAAAATCCATCGTGGCAACGACGCCCTTAGCCGCCGCTAGTTGATATAGTTCTCGCGCCTGAGGCGCTGTCAAGGTGGTAGGTTTTTCCAACAACAGATGCTTCCCAGCTTGCAGCACTGTCTTCGCCATTTCATAGTGCAGAAACGGCGGTGTGGAAATGCTCACCCCCGTTACATCCGGCAGGGCGACAATTTCTTCAATTGTCTGACAAGCGTGGGCTTTGTGGGAGTCCGCGATCGCTTTTGCCTTATCTATATCCCGGTTATAGACAGCGACAACTTGAGTACGCGGATGAGCCTGGAATCCGGGGATGTGGACCTTCTCACCAAATCCAGTCCCCACTACTGCCACACCAATCGCAGGCTGATTCATTTGTTTTGTTTCGCCCCTTCCACCCATTCAATCACCTGTTTACCCAAACTAGTGCCCTCTAGTCGGTCAATTTCTCTAATCCCGGTAGGACTGGTGACGTTAACTTCTGTGAGGTAGCCACCAATGACATCTATACCCACAAAATACAAACCATCTTCTTGTAATTTTGTTGCCATCTGGGCACACATCTGATACTCGTGCTGAGTTATTTCGGTTCCAGCAACTCTGCCGCCGACAGCCATATTGCCACGAAATTCATTTCCGGTGGGAATTCGATTCACCGCCCCGATTGGCTTGCCATTGAGGAGGATAATCCGCTTGTCTCCTTCTTTAGCCTCCGGCAAGTAAGTTTGAATCATTACTGGCACGCGGCCCCATTGGGTGCTAATTTCCAGCAGGGAGTTGAAATTGCGATCGCTTGCTTCCAAATATAAAATCCCTTCACCCGCCTTATTCCCCAATGGCTTGAGGATCGCCGCCCCTTTCCGTTCCACAAATTCCCGAATAATGGATTTATCCTGGCTAACAATTGTTTCTGGAATCGCCTCTGTAAACTGAAGGGCATACATCTTTTCATTTGCCGCCCGCAGTCCTGCTGGGGAATTAACTACCAGAGTTTTATTGGGATTGATATAGTCCAGGATGTAGGTAGTGTATAGGTAAGGAACCGTAACTGGCGGATCTGTCCGCATAAAGATGGCGTCCATTTGCTCCAGGGGTTGCACGGTGCGATCGCCAAGTTCATACCAAGCTTGTGTCGCCACCCAGCGCCCCTCCACCAGTTCCACAGGTGTTAGTTGAATCTGCTCTAAGATTGCCCAAGCCTGACTATTAATTACACTCAATCGGTCTGCCTGAGTTACCCAAACCTCGTGACCTAGTACTTGCGCGGCCTCTATTAAAGCCACACTCGTGTCGTGAGTCGGATCGAGTTGGTGAATGGGGTCAATTATAAAAGCAAGTTTCATTGTAGAAGTAAATCCAACTCGCCAGACTCCTCCAGTTCATACATATCATCACAGCCGCCGATGTGTCGATCGTCGATGAAGATTTGCGGCACAGAGCGGCGTCCATTCGCTCGTTTGCTCATCTTAGCTCGTGCTGCTTCATCGCCATCTATACTGTATTCGATAAACTCAATTTTCTTGTCTCTGAGTAAATCCTTGGCGCGTATGCAGAACGGGCACATGCTCCAAGTATAGATTTCAACTTTAGGGCTCATTGTGTCCTCGTAATGTTAATTGACACTCTCCAGGCTAAAGCCACGAAGATTTTTAATTCATCGAGCAGATTTCTATTAAACTGTCCTCACTTTTAATTTTAGAACGATAGCAGTTTTTTTTTCTCAATCCCTTCGCGACAACTTATGCTCAAAGCTGGTGAGCTAGATCACGGGCAAGCGTTGCGCTAAGACGCATATCTTTGGGCTACAAAGCTGCTAATCTTTTTTTAAACTAATAGAAACAGCGCCAGTCCTTCCCGTTCTAATATATGTCCCTGAAGAGGCACTATCTCTTCAAGTGGCTCTCAATATATACGGTTATTGACTCAGCTGCATCTGCCATACGGCTGTACATCGGGCGTAATTAATATTCATCCTAAAGACGCCGTTCGTCTTCCATAAAAATTTTCTCTCGTTGGTTAGCTAGATCTACTTTGGTTTACAGTGTATAGCAACAAAAGGTCAAACATGGATTAAGTTCTACTTCCAAATCCTAGCCAGCAAGCTGAGACCAGATGGCAAAAACATCTATGGATAACTCATAAAACCTTATTAATATACCGCCGGAGTCAGGAAAGCAAGGAACACCCATGTCTAGTAAGCAAAATTTATTCACGATTCACTTTTGGGGCGTAAGAGGAAGTATCGCTTCTCCAGGACCGGAGACAGTTCGCTATGGAGGCAATACGCCTTGTATTGAGATGCTTGTGGGTGGCGATCGCCTGATTTTCGATGGCGGTACTGGCTTAAGAGTGTTGGGGCAATCTCTCCTATCCCAAATGCCAGTAGAAGCTTATATGTTCTTCACCCACTCCCACTGGGACCACATTCAGGGGTTTCCCTTCTTCCTCCCAGCCTTTGTCAAAGGAAATCGTTTCCATATTCATGGAACACCCGCTCCCAACGGCGCGACAATTGAGCAGCGCCTGAATGACCAAATGCTTCACCCCAATTTTCCGGTTCCTTTACAGATCATGGGAGCCGATTTAAAGTTTTATGACCTGGAGGTGGGGCAAAAAATTCAAATTGGAGATATTAGCGTCGAAAATGCCCTCTTAAACCATCCAGGTCAAGCCACGGGCTACCGCGTAAGCTGGAGGGGTTATTCAGCCGCCTACATAACAGATACAGAACACTTTCCCGACCGATTGGATGAAAATGTCCTGCGGCTGGCTCGTAATGCTGATGTCCTCATCTACGATGCCACGTACACTGATGAGGAATACAACTCACCAGCCAGCAGCAAGGTGGGTTGGGGGCATTCAACCTGGCAAGAAGCGGTGAAAGTGGCTTATGCCGCCAAGGTGAAAAAACTGGTGATTTTCCACCACGACCCACTGCACAATGATGATTTTCTCGATCGTATAGGTGAACTTGCAGCTCAAGAGTTTCCCGATACCCTCATAGCTCGCGAAGGTCTATCGATTCAGTTAATACCCCCAGATGTACTAAATCCGGTCGCTGTACAAGAGCCTAGTATTTCTGCCTTGAGCAGCAATTAGCAATTAGCTGAATCAACTAGCCATCGCTAATTGCCAATTGCCAAAATTATGTCAGAATGTAAAGCGTGTGGGTTACCTCTTCTCTAGAAACTGCTCTAACACCAACCGCCGTTGCCTTAGGAAACTTCGACGGCGTGCATCGTGGTCATCAACAGGTTGTGCAACCAATTTTGGGCAAGGGGCAAGAGAGTTGTGAGCTCTCAGTTTTGAGTTCTGAAACCCAAAACTCTGTAAAGGCGGGTCACTTATCCATATCTATCGAAGCGGAAACATTTCCGAAAAACTCGTCGCTACAAGCTCAAAACTCTTCACAGCCAGAGGCTGATCACCTCATGTCTGATTCTGAGCATACCTATCCCACGGTGGTGACGTTTAATCCGCATCCCCAGGAGTTTTTTACTGGTAAAATGCGGACGCTACTGACACCCCCGGATGAAAAAGTGCAACAGCTGCGATCGCTCGGCGTTGAGCAACTGGTACTATTGCCATTTGATCGGGAGTTAGCTTCCTTAAGTCCGCACCAATTTGTGGAAAAAATTCTGGTGCAGCATCTGCGGGCGCGTATAGTTAGTGTGGGGCAGGATTTTTGCTTTGGATCTGGGCGTTCTGGGACATCAGCAGATTTACAGGCGATCGCCGCCGCCTATGGCATAGATGTGCATATTGTACAACTGCAAACTTGTCAAGGAGAACGGATTAGCAGCTCTTTTATCCGCCAAGCTCTCCTGCAAGGAGACATACCCCAGGCTAACCGACTACTAGGACGCCCCTACACCCTTACAGGAACGGTAGTTCAAGGACAGCAGCTTGGTCGCACCTTGGGATTTCCTACCGCCAACCTCCAGTTACCCCCAGAAAAGTTTTTGCCCCAGCAGGGCGTCTACTGCGTTCGCGTCTGGTGCTCAAACCAGGCATCGGCGAACTCACCCCTGAGCGGCGTTATGAACATTGGTCGGCGACCAACAGTGGACGGCACCTGTTCCACCGTCGAGGTTCACCTGTTAGATTGGTCTGGGGATTTATATGGACAGACATTAACCGTCAGCGTGGAACAATTTTTACGGCCAGAACAAAAATTTGCTTCCCTAGATGCCCTCAAGGCACAAATTCAAGCAGATGCAAGGGCGGCAAGAGCATTTCTAAGTAAGTAGGGGCAAAGCACTGGTAGCGACAATTTCCGCTTCAAAATCAGGCTTTTTCGCCTCAAATGCTTCGGCATTAGCTGAGTAGGTGTAGGGTGTTAGATATAGGGTGTTAAACGTAGGGCGTAGCGGTCATGAGACAACGTATTGAGCAGCTAACGCAAAATCTAGGTCGTACTATTGTCGGCAAAGCCGATGCGATCCGCCTGGTTCTAGTGGCACTACTTTCTGGGGGGCACGCCCTGCTGGAAGATGTACCAGGCGTTGGTAAAACTCTAGTTGCTAAATCTTTGGCTAGATCCATACACGGACGATTTCAGCGCATTCAATGCACTCCCGACCTTTTACCTACAGATATCACGGGCACCAATATCTGGAATCCCAGCAGCCGCGAATTTGAATTTCTACCTGGGCCTGTATTTACTAACATCCTGCTGGCTGATGAAATTAACCGGGCGACACCTCGCACCCAGTCAGCTTTGCTGGAAGTAATGGAAGAGCGACAAGTAACGGTGGATGGAATATCCCGCCCCGTTCCCCATCCATTTTTCGTGATTGCTACCCAAAATCCTATTGAGTATCAGGGTACATTTCCCTTGCCAGAGGCACAAATGGATCGCTTCACCCTGTCTTTAACTCTGGGCTATCCCACAGAAGTAGAAGAACTCCAGATGCTGCAACGCCTTGCTGAGGGAATGTCGATTGATGAGCTACAGCCCTGTATTTCCCAGGAAGAGGTAGAGGAATTACGAAGTCTTTGTAGCCAAGTGAAGGTCGAGACGGCCTTGCAACAGTACATTATCAATCTGGTGCGGGCGACACGCCAAGATGAAGAAATCACCCTGGGTGCGAGTCCGCGCGGTGCCGTAGCCTTACAGCGAGCCTCTCAAGCACTGGCTTTTCTGGAAGGTCGCGATTATGCTATTCCAGATGATGTCAAGTTCTTGGCACCTCACGTCCTTTCTCATCGTCTGATACCAGCTGGCGGGCGTCGGGCTAAGACTATTGTGGAGCGGCTGCTGCGCTCGATTACGATTCCATAGAGCTTGGTGTAAAAGTATGTCAAACCGGATTCCGTCAAAAACCTACAGACGTCAACGAGGGCGATCGCACAGCAACCGATCGCCGCTGTTTTTATTTTTGTTGCTGCTATTGTGGAGTATTTGCTGGGGATGGGGAATGGCCTTGCCCTAGAAACTAGCGATCGTGAGGATATAGGTAGGCGTTTACCCTAGCTGAGGGTAGGATTCCCGTAGCCTCTTCGACTCAGGGGAAATGATACGATAAATGCAAAAGCTGAAGGCTGAATTATAATTCACACTTCTTCATACTTACTACTTCCTACTTGATACTTTCAAGGCCAATTTTGATATGCTGAAAACTTTACTGCCAGATCCTAACGCACGCAAGCTCAAAAAATACCAGCCTTACGTTGCAGACATTAACGTCTTGGAGGAAGATATCCAGGTGTTGTCTGACGAGCAACTAACGGGCAAGACGGCAGAATTTCAACAGCGACTGAAGAAAGCCAAGACAGATCGGGAACGGGAAGATCTGTTAGATGATATTTTGCCAGAAGCTTTTGCCGTGGTGCGGGAAGCCGCGCGGCGGGTTTTGGGAATGCGGCACTTTGATGTTCAGTTACTGGGTGGCATCGTCCTACACAAAGGCCAAATCGCGGAGATGAAAACCGGGGAAGGAAAAACCCTGGTGGCAACACTACCAGCTTACCTGAATGCCCTCAGTGGTAAAGGCGTCCACATTGTCACAGTTAACGACTACCTGGCTCGCCGTGACGCGGAGTGGATGGGACAGGTGCATCGCTTTTTGGGCTTAAGCGTCGGCTTGATCCAAAGTTCAATGAACCCAAGTGAGCGCAAGAAGAACTATGACTGTGACATCACCTACAGTACGAACAGTGAGTTAGGCTTCGACTACCTGCGCGACAACATGGCAACATCAATGGTCGATGTTGTGCAACGCCCCTTTAATTACTGCGTTATCGATGAAGTGGACTCGGTATTAATTGACGAAGCACGAACACCACTAATTATTTCCGGGCAGGTGGAACGCCCAACTGAGAAGTATCTGCGGGCGTCAGAAGTGGCGCACCAGCTGAAAAAAGAAGAGCATTACGAGGTGGATGAAAAAGCCCGTAATGTCTTGATGACAGATGAGGGGTTTGCTGAAGCGGAGAGGCTGTTTGGGGTTGAGGACTTGTATGACCCCAATGACCCTTGGGCGCACTATATATTTAACGCTATTAAAGCGAAGGAACTGTTTACCCTCGACGTCAACTATATCGTCGGCAATGGGGAAGTGGTAATTGTGGACGAGTTTACTGGTAGAGTGCTGCCGGGACGCCGCTGGAGTGACGGCCTGCACCAAGCAATTGAAGCTAAAGAGCGGGTGGAAATTCAAAATGAGACCCAAACCCTGGCGACAATTACCTACCAGAATTTCTTTTTGCTGTATCCCAAATTGGCAGGAATGACGGGAACGGCGAAAACAGAAGAAGTGGAATTAGAAAAAATATACAACAGACAAGTAACGATAATTCCCACCAACCGCCGTTCCGGACGTGAAGATTGGCCAGATGTAGTCTATAAGACAGAACCAGCCAAGTGGAAGGCAGTGGCTCAAGAGTGTGCTGAGATGCATGAGATGGGACGCCCGGTGCTGGTGGGGACAACAAGTGTGGAAAAGTCGGAACTACTATCTAGTCTGTTGAACCAGTTGGAGGTGCCACACAACCTGCTTAATGCTAAGCCAGAGAATGTGGAACGGGAATCGGAAATTATTGCTCAGGCAGGACGCAAAGGGGCAGTGACGCTTGCCACGAATATGGCTGGTCGGGGTACAGATATTATTTTGGGTGGTAATGCTGACTACATGGCGCGGCTCAAGCTCAGGGAGTACTTTATGCCCCGGATTGTGCAGCCGAGTGAGGAAGATGCCTTAGCACCTCTGCGGGTGCCAGGAGCGTCGTCTGGTCGAGGGCCAGCACAAGGGTTTGCTCCAGGGCAAAAGGTCAAGACTTGGAAGGCATCGCCGCAAATTTTCCCCACAGATCTGTCACGGGAAGCGCAACAACAGCTAAAGGCGGCAGTAGATTTGGCGGTACAGCAGTATGGAGAGCGAAGTCTACCAGAACTGGAAGCAGAAGATATCGTGGCAGTTGCCGCAGAAAATGCCCCAGTAGAAGATATCGCTATTCAAAAACTGCGGGAAGTTTATCAGCTAATCCGCAAGGAGTATGAACAGTTCACCAAGCGAGAACATGAAGAGGTGGTGAAACTAGGGGGTCTGCACGTTATTGGTACAGAACGCCATGAATCGCGGCGGATTGACAACCAGCTGCGGGGTCGTGCCGGTCGCCAGGGCGACCCTGGCTCAACAAAGTTTTTCTTGAGCTTGGAAGACAACTTGTTGCGGATTTTCGGGGGCGATCGCGTGGCGGGTTTGATGGAAAGATTCCGCGTAGAAGAGGATATGCCGATTGAATCCGGACTCCTCACCCGTAGCTTAGAAGGGGCGCAGAAGAAAGTCGAAACCTACTACTACGACATCCGTAAACAGGTGTTTGAGTATGACGAGGTGATGAACAACCAGCGGCGGGCGATTTACGCTGAACGACGCCGTGTGTTAGAGGGTCTCGACTTGAAAGAACAGGTAATCGCTTATGCCGAAAAGACGATGGAGGACATCGTAGACTCCTACGTTAACCCTGATCTACCCCCGGAAGAGTGGGATCTTAATAGCCTAGTAGGGAAGGTAAAAGAATTTGTCTACCTGCTAGCAGACCTAGAGCCAGAACATTTGGAAGATATGACAGTAGGGGAAATTAAAACCTTCTTGTACGAAGAAGTTCGCAAAGCCTACGATATGAAAGAAGCACAGGTGGATCAAGTTCAGCCGGGGCTAATGCGGCAAGCAGAACGTTTCTTCATCTTGCAGCAGATAGATACCCTTTGGCGGGAACACCTACAAGCAATGGATGGCTTGCGCGAGTCCGTGGGTCTGCGTGGTTACGGGCAAAAAGACCCGCTGATTGAGTATAAGCAGGAAGGTTACGAAATGTTCCTGGATATGATGATTGATATCCGCCGCAATGTGGTCTACTCACTGTTCCAGTTCCAGCCACAAATGCAAGGGTAAGCAGTCTAGAGCATCAAGCAGGTTCGCATTTCCTCTTTAACCTAAAATCTTGCAGCAACCGCCACAGCCATAAGGGCTGTGGCGGCACAGGTTTTCGTGCGTTTATACGGATTACCCAAAATCAAGGATTTAATACGAATTTTATTTAATAATGCTACAGATGGCTCTTGTCTTGACGCGCCAATAGCGAAGAGAGCGCATGGCTCCGCTAAGGCACGTCTCTAGGATGTATAGCAGCATTTTCGGGGATTGGTATAACTTAGATGTAAAATCTACCCTTTGAACCAGATAACTATTGAATTAGTTGCATAAGTGCTAAGGGCGTAACTCAGCAACTTTCTTTTTTCGGTTCATACAACTCCCTCTTTAAAAGATTACCCAACGAGTTTGCGTTTCGGTTTTTTTCGTGCATGATGGATTTAAAAGCAAGGCAGATGTTTGCAAGGCGGGGTGTCGAGTCTGACTGGGGCTTGTTCCCTAATGATGGCGGAAGTTCCTGGATATACCGACCACATTGCAGACGCTTCTTTGGAGTAAGGCGAGGAAAATAAAGAAAATGACTAAAAAAAAGATATTAATAGTTGAAGATGAGAAAATTGTTGCTAAGGATATAGCAAGAACATTGCTAAGTTTAGGTTATTTCCCTTTTGAGTCGATCGCATCAGGAGAAGAAGCCCTCAAAAAAATAGCTATTTTACAGCCAGATTTAGTATTAATGGATATTAGTCTTAAAGGAAATATTGACGGAATAGAGACTGCCCATCAAATTAGAAATATATTTAATATTCCTGTAGTTTATTTAACTGCTTATGCCGATCAAAAAACCGTAGAACGAGCTAAGAAAACAAGAGCCTTGGGCTATATTGTTAAACCCTTTGATGAAAGAGATTTACATACTACTATCGAAATTGCACTTAGTACGTATGCAGTCGAAGAATCAATCCGCGAGCAGAATGAGGAGTTGCTGACTACTAGTTGGGCAGCAGAAGAATTAAAACGACAAAACCTACGCACGCAGCTACTGGCTGAAATTACACTTAAAATACGCCAGTATTGGCAACTGGAAGAAATTCTTCAAACTACCGTCACAGAAGTGCGGAATCTGCTTCAGGTAGACCGAGTTTTGATCTATCAATTGTCGGCTAATGGTACTGGAAGCGTGGTAACAGAGGAAGTAGTTCCTGGCAGACTCGCTATTCTCGGACAGGAATTTTCCCAAGAAGTTTTTCCCAAGGATCTCCATGAGTTATACCGTCAGGAAAGAATTCGGACTATTGAGGATGTGGAGAAAGCGAATGTTGCCCCTTGTCTAGTTAAATTTTTACAACAGTTTGAGGTTAAAGCCAAACTCGTGGTGCCTATTCTTTTAGAGGAAGAACTTTGGGGTCTGCTGGTTGCTCATCATTGCACTGAGCCACGGCAATGGTCGAAAGCTGAAATTGAACTTTTGAAGCAACTGGCTGACCAAGTGAGTATAGCTCTAGCCCAATCCCAACTTTTAGAAGCACGGTTTCGCGCTCAGGCGGCTGAGGAAGCTAGGGAAGAACTAGAACAAGAGATCTTAGAGCGACAGCGAGTTGAAGAAGCATTGCGACAGCAAGCTGAAATGGCTCACCGTATCCGCTTGTCTTTAGACTTAAATGAAATACTCAACACCACAGTCGCAGAAGTGCGGCAGTTTCTTCAATCTGACCGAGTATTTATTTACCGCTTCGAGGCTGACTGGAGCGGAGTTGTGACAGTAGAATCTGTAACCCCTGGTTGGATATCCCTGTTAGGGATGAAAATCACGGACTCTTATTTTGTAGAGACTCGCGGTCAGCCCTATCAAAAAGGTCGCATTCAAGCCACAGCAGATATTTATACAGCAGGCCTAAACCAATGCCACATAGATTTACTAGCTCAGCTTCAGATTAGGGCTAACTTAGTGGTACCCATTCTGCAAGGGGAACAGTTATGGGGTTTATTGGTCGCCCAGCAGTGTAGCGGGCCACGGCAATGGCAGCAGCTGGAAATTGACTTGCTCAATCAGTTGGCAACACAGGTGGGTATTGCCATTCAACAATCAGAACTTTATCAACAGTTGCAAGAAGCAAACCTGGAGTTACGGCAACTAGTATCTTTAGACAAAGTAACCCAAATAGCGAATCGCCATTGTTTTGACGCATACCTTGACAAAGTGTGGCAACAGATGGTAATAGAAGAAGCGCCTTTGTCTGTGATTATGTGCGATATTGATTTTTTTAAGACCTACAATGACACCTATGGACATCAAACGGGTGACAGTTGTTTACAGCAAGTCGCTAGAGCCATCAGTGAAGTTATACATCGTCCTAGTGATTTAGTGGCTCGCTACGGGGGCGAAGAATTTGCAGTAATTCTGCCGAATACACCTGCTGAAGGTGCTGTCCGAGTCGCCGAGAGCATTCACTCGCAGATCCAAGCGTTGAAGATTAGTCACATAAATTCCCCTCAAGGTCAATTGGTGACCCTTAGTTTAGGAGTTGCTAGTATTATTCCCCCTTCTGAAACTTCCCCTGCTAGGTTAATTGCTGCTGCTGACCGAGCGCTCTATAAGGCAAAAGCGCAGGGGCGAGATTGTGTAGTTTTGGATGCAGCCTTTATGGCGTAGCTATAACTGCTAAAAGCTAATTGCTAACAGCTAATCTCTAAAAGCTATATATTCATTGGCGATCGCTACTTAGTATTAATCGGCTGAGGAGGCGGCGATTTTCTAACTTATAGAACACTAGGTCGCCGTCCCAAGAGCGCAAGATTCTTTGGCAAACCTTAAAGTTGAGACTTGGCGGCTGAACCGGCGATGAATTACTCACAATTGCTTTGGCTTTTGTATAAAACTCATCAGTGTTGGAGTTAGTTACTTCGTTCTCGGTAATCAACAATTCAACTAAAGGCGATAGCTCTTCTTTTTTCTTTTGACCCTTGCCGCTTGCCTCTTGCTCAACCAAGTTGCACCAGATGTCAACCCGGCTTTTTGGCTGGGCATGGTAACAGGAGGTTACTAAAACTTCAAAGAGTATACATTCTAGTTTCAGTCTATCGGCAAGTACATTCAGGTTGGCGCTGTTGTGAATTATTGCCAAAATCTGGCGCTGTTTGTACAAGGGCTGGAGGCGACGAAGCGATCGCTTGAGCAGACTTTCCAGGTTAACAGCAATGAGGCGGGTCTGTAGCTGCCACTGCTCCTCATTAAGCACTGGGCTGAGGCTGGCGAGGGTATTTTCCAGCTGATGCAAGATTTGCGAGGAGCGCATATCTCCCAGAGGTTGGCTACTGCTGGGCTGTCTTTGGCTTTGTGAATCGACTTGCTGTAATGCACTAACGCTGCTTGTGACAGTATGAGAAAGGGTTTCCAGGCAACGGTGTTTATACCAATTAAGCTGTTCCATCTGTGTCAATTGGCTACCTAGAGAGGCGCTGTGAGATAGTAGGCCAATTTGTTGACTGACAATACCCACTAATTGGCGCTCAGTTTGGTTCCAAGTTCGGGGAGTTCCATAACAAATCAACAGCAAAGCTGCGGTTTTGGCAGTACCTGTGCGACAAACCAAAAGCGATCGCACGCCCAAAGGCATCAAGGATTTGCGCCATTCTCCTAGCCGCTGGTCTTTTTCCCAGTCTTCAATTGCCACTGCTTCAGAGCTTTCCTCCAATAGCTTTCGGTCAGCGCTATTGAGGGCATCAAAAGGGGCGTTCAAAGGGTTGCCCTTGACCGGCTGTTGCTGGTATAAAATCGTGTACTTGCGTGACCCTACGTTGTCTTTCTGCAAGACCAAAAAACTAATAGCGCTAAAGCGCTTTAGGAGCAAATCGGCACATTTTTTCAGCGCTGCCTTAGGCTCGGCCTCATTGGCAAGGGCACTGGCAATTTCAGTAATAAAGTTAGCATCCTGCTGAGTTTGCTGGAGCCGAGCTTCCATATCCTCACTGCCTGCCACCAATGCCACTACCTGGGCAGCAGCGCGGGCATAATTTTCTTCTTCCTCCTCCCAGATGCGAGCTTCCTTGCCTTCCAGCCCTAGAAAGCCCAGCAGTTCCCCCTTGGCTAAAACCGGTACAGCTAGTAAAGACCGAGCTTGCAACTGCTGCATCAAGCGACGGGTAACTTCAACTTTGAGGGGGCTTTTGCCAGCGCCAATAGTGACCAGCTTACCGGCAGCAAGATTCAGATAGAAGTCGCCTACTTCCGAAACTGCCAAGCTTGGGGCGGTATTTTGTGAGTTTCGCAATCCCCGAACCTTCTGCTGGTTGGCTATCCGCTGCCAGAAATTGCGCTGTCCTGCGGAATACCAGTAGAGATACGTGCGTACAGGTGTCACAACTTCCTGAGTTGTGTTCACCACAGCCTCCAGACGTTTCTCTATGTCACCTAGCTTTTGTAGCTGCTCTAGTAGCTGGAACAACGACTGATCGGGGCGCTTGCTGGAAGAGTGCTGCGAGTGCTGCGAGTTCACCTCACTCTGGTACAGCGCCGCCGCCAATCCCCCAAAAAGCAGCGACATCTGAGCCTTTTCGCTAGCACGAGGTGTGATTCCCCACAGGTGCGACCCTAGCAGGGCAACGCCGAAACATTGGTCTTTGCAACGCAAAGGGTATAGGAGCGTGCCCTTAACGCCAAATTCTTGAGCAGCCCGACGCCATTCCCCTGCTCGCACTTCTTCCCCTAGATCGGAAACTGCCACCGATCGCTGTTGAAGTACCACCTGCTCTAGAAGTTCGCCAGAATTGAGTAGAAACTTCTGCTTGAGTAACTTGATATTGCCGCTTGGTGTGACGCCCCCCTTGCCCAGCAATCGATGTTTCAGGCGATCATAGAAGCCGATCCAAATCAGGCGATAGTTGAACTCAGCCTTGAGGTAATTTAGGGTCGTTTGAATGAGAACGTCTACATTCTCCTCTTCCCGTAGGGTCTGAAGCACGTCCTCCAAGGCAACGAGTTGTTTTTCGTAGGTCGTCTTTATTTCTTGCTGACCCATGTTTATTAATCGCGACTGAAGAGTGCGTGTAGTGCGATAGCTTGTATTATCTAGGATGCCCGGATTAATAGTTTTGAGTTTTGAATTTTGAGTTTTGAGTTTAAATACTTAATTTAAAACATATAATTCCGCCCTTTGGGTGCTGAGGACAGTAAGAGTGGCTACCTGCCGAGTGATTTGTTCCCTTAAGTATTCTCGTGATTCCTCAATTGGATATTTATCAAGTTGCTATTCGTCCACTTTTGTTTTCTGGGTTAAATGCCGATCCAGAGTGGTTGCATCAACAGACTCTTCAGATGTTGAGCCGATTAGAGTCAGCTGGTCATTCCCCCCCAGGGCGCTGGGTTCAAGAAAAATTACAGCGATCGCTCTGCCTTAAGGATGCACGCCTAGAACAAACTTTATGGGGGCTAAAATTTCCCAATATTGTTGGTTTGGCGGCGGGATTTGATAAGGATGGCGTCGCGGCGGGAATTTGGGAAAATTTTGGTTTTGGGTTTGCCGAACTGGGAACAGTAACATTCCAGGCGCAGACTGGCAACCCCCGTCCCCGCCTGTTTCGCTTGCCCACTGACAAAGCTGCCCTGAATCGTATGGGGTTTAATAATCAAGGGGCATCGGCAATGGCAGCAAGGCTGGCTTTTATCCGTGGTCAGTCGTCAGTCGTCAGTGGAAAAGAAATAACTGACAACGGACAACTGATAACTGACAAAATACCAATTGGTATTAATCTGGGTAAATCTAAGATAACTCCTTTAGAGTCAGCTGCTGCTGACTATCTGGGTAGTTTTAAATTGCTGAAGAATTGGGGTGACTACTTTGTTGTTAACGTTAGCTCACCTAACACAGTCGGGTTGCGATCGCTCCAGTCTTCAGATCAGCTCGCTCTGATTCTGGACGCTCTGCAACAGGAAAACCAAGGGCAAAAGCCTATGATGGTGAAGGTGGCACCAGATTTAGAGTGGGAGGAAATCGCGGAAGTTCTGGATGTGGCTAAAACCTACCAGCTGGCTGGGATCGTTGCCACAAACACCACTATCAGTCGCGAGAATTTAAAAACTCAGTTAATTAAGTCCACTGGCTCATCCATCCAGGAAGAAGCTGGTGGTATTAGCGGCGCACCCTTGCGCGATCGCTCCACTGAAGTAATTCGCTTTATCTGGCAGCAAACCCAAGGGCAGCTACCTATTATTGGTGTGGGTGGTATCTTCACGGCTGAGGATGCCTGGGAGAAGATAACCGCTGGTGCCAGTCTCATCCAGGTATACACAGGTTGGGTTTACGAAGGACCCTGGATGGTGCGCCGGATTCTAGAGGGCCTGTTGCAAAAGTTAGATGAACAGGGATTCGCTTCTCTATCTGAGGCTATTGGTTGTCAAGTATGATGATGTGGTTCTTATGGTCAAAGGTAATCATTCCTTTTTGCTGTAACTTGCCCAGCAATCGTGTCATCGTCACCCTAGTAGTGCAGCAAGCGCTAGCAAGTTCATTATGAGTCAGGCGAACCGAGAGACGAGTTCCTTGGGGTATCGGTTGACCAAATTCCTGTTTGAGAAGCAGCAATAGATGCTGCAAGCGGTCTATGACTCGTCGCTGTCCAGAAATAGCTAAAAAGGATTCTGTTTGCTGTAGCCGCCGATTAATTTTAGGTAAAAGAGCCTGAGCCAAACTGGGAGAAGCTGCTATCTCTTTAAGAGAAATGGAAACTAGTTGAACCTTCTTGGAGAGGGCTGTAGCTTGGTATGTTTCTAGGGATGTCAAACTATTGCCAAAAGGCATTTGCGATCCTGCCAACCCCACAACCACCTCCTGTGCTTCAGAAACGGCGCTCAGCTTGACCAAACCCTGACAAACTAGCCAAATAGACTCGTCGTTTAGGGGGATGCTCTCCCCCTTAGAATAAAAATGTCTTGGACGAGCGTCGCTGGGGTTGCAGTCATTGCTTTCAAGCGCCTTCAAGGGTTGCTTACCCCCACTGATATTGCGTAGTAGCCAGCGCAGGACAACTGGCTGGCCTTCGTGATTGCGGACGCTATTTAAAGTCATCACTGCATCAAAAGGCTCACCTTTACGGGGTCGCAGGCGCACCTGCCAATTTTGCAGCCTGTCTAACTGGTGCAGCTGCTTGAGCCGAGAACAAAAAATTTGGGACTCTTCCTCAGCAAGGAAGACCAGCAGGGGTTTGCCCACTAGATACTTCGGCGAGAGGTTGAGCAGCGTCGAGGCAGCGCGGTTGGCTTCCCGAATTATCCCTTGGGCATCAGTCACCAGATAGGCATCAGGTGCAAAATCGAACAAATCTTGGTAGCGCTGGCGTTCCTCTGCAAGCGCCTGGTTAGTGGCTACCAATTCCTCATTCTGCTGGCGTAGCTCCTCTATGGCCACCTGTAGTTCTTCTGAGGCTGTGCCAAGTTCTTTGAATACTTGCGGCAGCAGATCCGGTGGCTGCTGTACGGAGACGCCCCCGCCTCCATATAGCTTATGCAGCCGCAAGTACATGGTTTCTAGTTGTTGGGTAAATACGTCTACGTTCAAAAGACCTCCCTAGGGTTTAACTGGTACTAAATCACAAGGATATTGATGAAATGATTTCTTAACTTCGACTGCAAATAGCTAACTTAGATGCGCCAAATTAAACGTAAGATAGCGAATCTCTGCTCACCCTGCCACGACACCCATCTCTCAATATTGCTTTTCATTACCGACATTTACTTCACACGAAATATAGATTTGGGGGGCAGACCCCCAAACCTCCCGGACAAGAGCCATAGCTTTTAGTCGTCTAAACTTTTTTGCTATACCCTGTATGGGTTATAACTAATATCGATAAGGGTAAGTTCAAAATGGGGAGCGAGCGAGCAAGATACCTGTCAAGCTGAATTAAGTCCTCCTACTTAATTAGAGTGAGGTCAATAGCAATTACAGAGCAAAAAAAGCTTTTTTGTATTCCTAGTTACAGGCTAACTTAAATTTAAGTAAATGGTGGAGAATCAAACTTAAACAGGTCGCTTTAATTAAAATTAACTATGTAAACTTTTTGTTACGGTAAGGTTGGAAAGAAAAACAAGGCAGTAATTGGCGATTTTGGGCTTTCTAAAGCTTCTATAGCTATCCCACTGGAATTGATAGAAAACGTTTTGTTTGACAATTATTATTTTTTACATAACATCAGATTCTTTGCCAGGTAAGCTTTTAGCGACTTATTGCTGTATTTCTGTATCCATCGTAACTTACTAAGTTTACATACAAATACTCCATCAGGTAGAAGCTGAAGAAAAAATAGTAATTGTTATCCTCCGGGGGGCATAAGTTGACGAGGTGAAATTTGGTTCAAGCCTAGTCCCGATATTTGGACAAAATAAGTCTAAAATATAAAATCGTTTGATATCTATAACCATTTGCTTGAAAAGTTTTGCTGTCAACAGCAAGCGAATATTTAGAGCCTATCTTTTAAAATCCGTTTCAGTGACTCAATACGTACTGGTATCTGTGTTTATCTGTGGTTAAAAATATCTTAAAACCAATTTGCAGATAGGCTCTTAAAGTCACTATTCCTGTAAAACTTACGTTTGGAGACTTGATAGGTTTTCTTTAAAATTGTTATAAATTTCAGCCTTGTGCTGGAATCATAGCCAACAGCGTTACTTCCCAAACGAGCCGTGGCTGGGCATAGCTAAGTAAGTATTGGCGGGCTTTTTCCAACTGTTTTACCAATCCAGGTTGACGCTGGTGTTGCCAGTAGCAGTGCTGTAGATAATCCACCAGCCATAGCTGGGCTTCTGTATCCAGTGTATTGTCAATTTGTTTGGCTAGTTCCAGGGCGTGACGATTGGTTGCAGGAGGCTGGCTTACCTTGCCCAAGAGGTCATCTGGAATGGCTTGGAGTTGCTGCCAGCTGGCGATCGCTTCCCCTGGGCATCCTTGAGCGATCGCTAACACCATCGGATAATCCAGAATCTGCTTGTGACCAGAATGAATCAATACCTCTGCCATATCCGTAGAAGTCAGCCGATAAAAAGGAATCTTAGAGCAGCGCGACACCAATGTTGGTAATAAAGAATCAGAGTCAGGGGCGATCAAAATCAGCGTTGCCTGTCCTGGCTCTTCTAAAGTTTTCAGCAAGGCATTTGCTGCCGCCTCTGGCATCTTTTCTGCCTGCTCGATCACCACTACCGAACGCTGTGCTTCTAAGGGAGGATTTCCCAGAAACTGGATAATTTGCCGAATTTGTTCGACGCGAATTTGCGGCGGTGCCTTGCGCTTTACACCCGCGGTTACTGCTGCGGCTGCCGACAGTCGCTCACCCTGATGTAGGTAGGTTGGCTCCACCCACAACAAGTCCGCGTGGTTTCTTTGTTGCAGGCGTCTTTGCACTGCTTGTTGCTGGGGCGTTGCCACACCGGCACAAAAAAGAAGTTCGATGAAATACCGGGCGGCAAGAGAGCGTCCTACACCACCTGGGCCAGCAAACAGATATGCTGGGGCAATCCTATTTTGGGCGATCGCGCATGTCAGGAACTCGACTGCCTGAGGTTGTCCAATCAGGGAAGCAAAGGGGTCTAATACCATTGGCTGATACCAAGCTACCGTCAAACGATTGAAGAATTGAAGAATTGACCTCGCCCTTTCGCTTCATGGTTTTGGGGGGAGTTGTGCGGAAGTTCTATGTATAAAATTCAAAAAAAAAAGGCTGTACAATATTTCTCCATGCTCTTTGAAGCTATAATTACTTAGTTTGCTCTGTCCGGATGTAGGGCTGGTATTCTCTAAGCTGAATCAAAGCTCGTCATGAGTTTGGCCTTTAAGTAATGCATCCTGTCATCGCCCATACAGAAGCGATTAATCGCGCCTAAGCGTGGTTCGATATGATAGGAGGGTCTAAGTATATGACGTCCAAGGTTTATTTATGGCTCGCTACACTTGTTCTTTTATCGTTGCAGTTCCCCTTGAACGTCTCCAGCAGGCGCTAATCGAAGTTCTGGAATCGTGCAATTTCGATATTATCTATGACACTGGGGACTATATGATGGCGCGGGAGATCCCAGGTCAAGTTTCCTTCGCTAAATTGGTTAGGGTAGAAGTACTCATTGACAGAACGATCGCGACCGCTCAAGAAGTGCGGATGAATTTGGTAATTAAAAATGAGGAGTTACCCCTACAGTTTGACAACCACTGTAGACAAATGTTTGACAGGGTGCAGAAGGCGGTTGCAGAAAATCGCCATTGGCAACTAGTTGAAAGTGTTGCGGGATAGTTTCAGATTACTCGAAGTTACTTTCTAATTTTTATAATCCAGGGAATCAAGTTCTTCTGGGTCATCAATCATATTGTCGCTAGTTAGAGTAATGTCCAACTCATCGATTGGTTCAGCCTGATTAGAATCTGGGGTGACTACATAATAGACAGCGCGCACCTGGGGAGCGAATAAAATCTCGTCGTTATTGGCGAGTTCATGAGCTTTAAGTTTACGACCATTAATTAAAAGCCCGTTGGCACTGGTCTTGCCTGTAAGGTCGCCATCAACAATTTGGTAATAGTAGCTGCCATCACCACGCAGTCGCCGCACTAAAGTCGCGTGTACGCGCGAGACAAACTGTGAAAACAAGCGAATATCGCACTTTTGATGCCTGCCAAGTGAATATATCGAGTTTTCTAAGGAAAATTCCCTATATCCCTTATCGTCTTCAATAATTAATAAATGCTTCTGTTGCTTTTGGTCAACCATTAGAAAAAGAGCGATATAAATAAAGTACGGTGAGTTTAGAAAAAATCTTTCTTAGGCTTACCTCCAGCTGATTAAACGCAGGTATCTGTATGCCGATAAGAAAATATTAACTGGCAATTATCTCAAATAAAAATTTGATACGGGAACGGGTGAACTTGGGAAAAACTTTAGTATCATATCAAGTTCGCCTAATTGCACATAATAAAAACATCCCCGCCTCAGTCCTAACTGTGGGTCTTTAACCCGGATTCGAGATCACGCCTTCTACAGGGATAGAGAACAAAGCCAGATAAGCACTTGTTTCTGCGGCTGTTTTAGCTCGAAATTTTCACAATCCTATTGTGGCACACTCTATAGTTACTCCTTACTCAGCCATCCCTTCACAGCTTGTCATTACCCACCCACATTTACTTCACACGAAATCCAGATTGGGGGGATATGCTCCCCCCTTTCCCCCGTTGGCAGCACTCAGACGCCTCCAAGCCCCTTCGGACAGGAGTGATACTTGGTTAGTTATACTATTTCACTCAAGTCTTAGCCCAGAACGAGAAATGGTTGAAGACATGCTCGCTATCCTCCACTGCTTTAGCTCAAGACTCTACGGGTTGCGAAAGTACAAGTCTCAGATGTCACAAGATCCAGATTTAGCCTAGCCCTGAACTCAATCGAGTCTGGAAGCAGTGGAGTGCCGCTTGTCGGTACGTCTACAATCAGGCAGTAGCCTACCAAAAGAAAAATGGTCGTATCGGCAAGCTCAAGCTTAGAGATACAATCATGCACTCTGACCTTCCCCAGTGGGTTCTGGATACACCCTGCCACGTCAGGCAGAATGCCATTTTTGATGCTCATCGAGCATATATTGCCAGCAAAAACTGCAAGTTCCGCTCCTGCCGCGCACCACAACAGACAATTAAGTTCAACGACGGCAATTATAAGCACGGTACGTGGTATCCCAACTTAACCAAAGGGCTGACGTTTGTGGCATCAGAGCCAGTGCCGCAGGAATGGGAGCAGGGGACGCAATTAATCAAATGCAAAGGCAGATGGTTTGCTGTCTTTCCCGAACCAGTTTCAGTCACTGACAATCAAAGCAACAAAGCGATTGCTCTTGACCCTGGTGTTCGTACCTTTCTCACCGGCTTCGATGGTTCTAAGTTCCTGGAGTTTGGCTCCGGCGACGTGGGACGCATTACCCGTCTGTGTCAGCATCTAGACAAACTGATCGGTGGCATTGCTAAATGTCTTACCCGTCGTCATCGTCAAAAGATGCGCGTAGCCGCGGGACGTATGAGGACTAAGATTCAAGACCTGGTGAATGAAGCCCACAAACAAATTGCTTGTTACCTAACTCAGAACTACCGTGTCATCTTCCTACCGACCTTCGAGACAAGCCAGATGGTTCAGAAGAAAAGAAGGAAGATTCGGTCTAAGACAGCTAGAGTGATGCTCAGTTGGGCACACTACCGTTTCAAGCTATTCCTCAAGCAAGCCGCTATACGTCGTGGCTGTACCGTCGTTGACGTGACCGAGGAATACACAAGCAAGACCTGCACGAAATGTGGCCATGTCCATACCAAGTTAGGTGGAGCTAAAACCTTCAAATGTCCTGAGTGCGGTCATACCCTACCCAGAGACTTCAATGGTGCCTTTGGCGTTATGCTGAAGGCTTTGTGGGATACCACCTCTGTTACCTTTGATGGTGACAGTGCTATCGTTGCTTTGTCCGGTAACGTCCGGTCAAATGTCGCGTAAATGTATCAGTATGCCCAACATGCCTTAGTTTTGATATTTAAAGGTGTGACGCCGAAGTAAGAGTGAGTTGGTAACCACACTGACTGAGCTAAAAGCCATCAAGGCACCGGCGGCGGCTGGGCTAAGAAAAACCCCGAAGATAGGTAGCAGCACACCAGCTGCGGCTGGGATACCCAGTACGTTGTATGCTAAGGCCCAGAAAAGATTCTGGCGGATTTTGTTGAAAGTAGCACGCGAGAGCTGAATTGACGCCACGACATCAAGTAACTGGTCGCGCATCAGAACAATGCCAGCTGTTTCAATAGCGACGTCAGTTCCAGCGTGGAGGGCAATGCCAACATCTGCTTGCGCCAGTGCGGGTGCGTCGTTAATGCCATCCCCAACCATTGCCACGCGGTATCCCCGCTTTTGCAGTTGGTTAATTGCTGTGGCTTTGGCCTC